>Ga0308419_1000573_pt1 | contig 26450 bp, 40 predicted proteins | sample HotsprSampleMS50_FD_203674 | JGI IMG/M metagenome (GOLD analysis project Ga0308419, IMG submission 203674) | Hot spring phototrophic mat microbial communities from Mushroom Spring, Yellowstone National Park, Wyoming, United States - 20090730_MS50 ... | reverse complement strand
CCTCCGCGGGAAATCTGACCTGAGCAATCAAACCGTTTATAATAATGTTAAGCGTTTATTAGAAATGGGTTTAATCCAGGAGGAGCTCGAAGAGACCTTCCCCCGGAGGCGCCTTGTGATTTTTGGTTGTTCGTCTTTGTTTTCATTCATGATTGTTTCCCTCCAAAAGTGGCAAAGTCTTCCAAGGAACGTAGTACGTGAACGGTTTTTCTTTCAAGGTATGTCTGTTACCTCGTATCTTTTCTAAGTCGACAACCTTCTGAAAGAGGTCGGGGTGGTGGACGTAGAGCTGGATTATCTGCCTATGCGTCTGCGCGGGGCATATCCAGCACCCACTCTTCGGCGGGACCTTCAAGCCGTGAGAGAGGATGATCTTCTTGCAGTCCTCCCTGGTGATCTGGGCGTCTATGAGTGGGTACTCGACCCTTATACTGTTGGACTTTTTGTAATAATGCTTCTTTGGCTTTGCCCTGTCCTTCTCGTCAAAGCTTATGCCTATGAACATGGTGCACGGTCTCTCAACGTAGTCCCTTATTGGCTTCAGCTTGAAACGGTAGGTGCACCACCGCTTCTGGAGCGACGGGAGGAATTTTCTCGCCCTGCAGTACTCGTAAAGGTTGTCGAACCCCTCAAAATTGGGCTTGATCACCGTTATTCTGTACCCATTATCCTTCAGATACTGCACGTACTCATAAGTCTCGGGGTAGTCGGTGCCATGATTAACAAACACCGACTCAAACCCCACGCCTTTATCTAGTAGGTAGAGCATGAGGGCGGTGCTGTTGACACCTGCGCCAAACGAGAGGTAGTTCTTCATTTCTCACACCTCCAGCTCTATCCCGTTCTTCTTCGCCCAGGCCAGAACCCTGGCTTCCCACACCATGCGGCTGAATATGCCCATCAGGGTCGCGTGCATGCACTTGTGCCCCTCCGGGCAGCCCACGCACGCGCCGACCTCGGCCGCGCCGGGGCGCTGGAACCCCCATCGGGCGAAACACTCAGGAGTTTTCCCGCTCATCGCTCAGGCCTCCAGCTCTATCCCGTTCTTCATCATCCACCTTTTGACGCGCTCCTCCCACACTGACTTGGGGGTTTTTTCCTGCAGCAAATAGACAAGGTCAGGTACTTTTTGCCCTGATAAGAGATGACTGCCCTGCCTTTCGGCAAGAACTCTATCACGGTGATTAGCGCGCCCGCGGGAATCTGATGCCCTGCCTTTTTTGCCATGCTATCGGGATAGTAAAACCTCTTGAAGGACTGCAGAACGAAATTTTCGCAAGCGAGGTCGTCAGACTCAATCACTTTAAAGGGCATCGAATAGGTGCACTTATACGAAATACCATCGAAAATAAAAAATTGGCAGTCCTTACAGTGCATCAATATCCCTCCCACACAGACCCGAGGATTTTGCGCATTGCCCTCCCTGGTGTCCACCACGCATCCCACGGGACCATGTAGTAGCGCTCGCCGCCCCTCTCGTAGCCCTCGCAGTCCATTTTCATGCAATCCCAATTATAAAATTTCAAATCAGTTTCGTCAAACTGCTTATTATCAGCAATCACAGGCTTCCCCCTGTAGCATAGGTTCCGCACGATCTTCATGTAGCGGTTAAAGTTTGGTTCAATACAAATAACTCGTTTTGCACCTAAACGAAGGAAGAGCTCTGCGGTGTCGCCGTCATAGGCGCCGATGTCGAGCACCACCTTCCCGCGCACTGGGAGGAGCGAGTAGGCTGCAATGTCGTCTTTGCTGAGTGCGGAAGGATCTCGGTTATGAAGTTTTTTCCAAATCGAACTTAGCGACCAATATTGAGGATGTATCATTTCATGCGCCTCCTTTCTTTAGCCGAAAGAGCCCCTTCGGCCTTGATTGCGATCTTGGCCGGTATGCCCCTGATCGTTGCCCCGCAGTAGGGGCAGGCGTTGCCCAGCTTTCGGGCAAAGGACTTGAACGTTGCCTGGCTCGGGAGCTTTATGCCGTGCTCCACCAGTGAGCCAGGAAGGCCCTCGTACAAGATGGCCCCGCACGCATGGCACTTTATTATCATCATGGCTCATGCCTCCCCTTATGGATCACCTGCAAGCTCTCAACTTTAGTTAGTTGTGGTGTGTCTGATTTTGCCTTAGCCTCAGCCGCTTTTATGGTAATCCTTGACACTGGGCCGAACGCACTCCCGCAGTGTGGGCAGTGGAAGTCCATGCTGATTTTTACTTGATCCAAGAAAGTGTACCAGCCTCCTTTTTGCGTGCCCCGCACTAACGAGCGGGGGCTGCCTTCGTACAGCACACGGCCGCAGTTCGCGCATTTTACAACAAATGGCATTATAGCATCTGACCTCCTGCCCGGGGCGAGAAAACGCGGCGGGCAATTTTGAAGGCTGCGCGGTTGGGCGTGAGCCAGGAATCCCACGGGATAAGGTAATAAAGGCCTTCATCCCGTGAGAATTCGCCTACAGGGAAGTTTTTGGCATTAGCACAGGGCAAGAAGCGGATTTCACCCTGCATATCCGCCACGGCGATGAACCAAAGGTGACGCTCAACCCCATAGTACTCCGCGGCCTCGACTTTGGCGCGCAAAACGGGGATGATGGGGGCTGAGAAGCGCTTGGCGGAATCGCGGCGCATCCAGCTCGTGCCTGTGACTTCAAAGAAACAGGCAACAGGGGGCGGGGCGTATAGGTCAAACTTATCCATGGCATCCTTATGAAAACCTGGCAGGAGGGTATCGGTGAGGGTACCATGCCCCACAGGAATGGCGTTAATGCCCATGAGCTGGAGCCATGAGAGGGCAATGGCTTCCCGGCGTGTTGAGTCGTGCCATGTGGGGGCGTATTTTTCCTTAAAATCAACGCGATGGGGCAATTGGAAGGCATCGGGTTGTTTAAGCATTGCAGCAGGCCTCCTTTGCGATTTTGAAGCGATCAGCCCCTGATAGGGCGTTATTGTTGTAATTCCTTTTCAAGAGGCAATAAAACACCAAGTGGGCGGGGTCGGAGCGCTTAAAGTAAAAGTGGGATGATGTGCTCTGGTTGCGCTTCCCGCATATTGGGCAGGGGTTGATCGGATGGGTGGCAAAGTGCTTTTTAAGCAGGGAGTAAGAGGAAGCGGTAAAATGACAGCCAGGGTAGGGGCATTTCCATATGGCGGAGGTATTTGCACTTTTCGCCATGAGAATCACCTTTGGCTCTGTGGGGTTTGCGCCCTCTTGGCATCATAGAAAAACTTGGCCTTGGCTTCGATAAACTTCGAGGCGTCAGTGAAGGTTAGGCGGTTCGGGAAGCCTTCAGGATATGGAAGATTTAGGGTTGCACATATGTCGGCGATAAAGGCCTTTTGCCTCTCAGTTGCCCATCGTGTGGGGGTATTTTGGCGCAATTCTGCGACCTCACGCTCAAGCTTCTCAACCCTTGCGCGCAAATCGCTTATGGCTGCATCAATGCCACGCAATTCGTCTGTTAGGTAGGTCATGCGGATGCCTCCTTAAGCTGGGCCAAAAGCGCTTTTGCCTGCCCATAGGCTTCCTCTGACCGCGGATCGATTTCCTTGAGGGCTTTTGCAACTAATAACATCGCCTTGACGAGGCGCTCCTGATGGTCTTCCATTGGCTCAAGCTTTTGGATGGTACTCATGAGGCGCCTTGACCATCGTGGATAAAAGTCCTTGACCCATAAGTTGTCGCATAGGCCATCGCGGACGGCTACCAGGGTGTTTATAAGCGATTTCAGAAGGTCTTGCAGCTCCTCCTGGCTTTTATCAACTTGAATCTGGAGCGCCAACGAAGGCTTGGGAGGCGGGATATTCATGATTTCGGGGTCATTGCGAAGGTAGAGGGAAAGGGCCTCTTTGATGAGTTCTGAGCGGCTCCGCAGCGTGAGCTTTTCACGTTCGCTCAATTTCATGAAGAGGTCGAAGGGAATCCCCGCGCTCACGACCACGATCTTCTTGGGAACCTCCATTTCCTGTGGAGCCACTGGAACTCCACGCGGGCATATACTGCTGCTGGAGTCGGAGTTATAATTATAATCATTATAATTATAATCATTATAATTATAACTGCCATTTTGGCGTATATTATACCCGCGTGCGTTTCCAGTGGATGCAGTGGAAACGGAGGTCTCATCAAATTTCCCAAAAGTTCCATCTTCTGGTTTTGAAGTGTCAGGGGGTGTTTTGTTCGTCATGTCATGACCTCCTGTCTTCAGGGGGCCTTACCCTTGTTAAGCAGCTTGGACAAGTTGGATATAGCAACTTGCCCTTATACTTCCATGTGTACCCGCACTTGGGGCACACGACCTGTTTAGCGTCTTCTAATCCATTTTCTTCCTTTTCCATGCCACTCACCTTATTCTTAATAGTAGTAGTTATAGTATTTAAACGTTAACAGCCAACTCGAAAAAAGAAAAAAGGAAAAGGGGAAAAATTCAGGCTTCTTTAACCAGCACGATCGCGGTGACGAACACCGCGATTATAAAGAGAAGGAAGTCGGTAATCAGAAATACCTCCTCCTGACCTTTTCCTTCTCTTTAGGCGGGGCATTGGCCGAGGGGTCTACGCCCCATTTAGTGATGACCTCGGCCCCGCACCGAGAGCATTTGAAGCCTTCGGTTCCGGGGGTGGCGAACCTTAAGGGGGTCCCCCCACAAGAGTGGTCGCATTCAATAAACTTGACCTTGATTGTCATGCTTTCACCACCTCCTGGGGGTAAAAAACACGGCCGCAGCCCTTGCACTGCAGCCTCTGCTTCTTCCCCCGGCGGGTTAATGTAAAACCCGCCTTTCTTATGGAGGTAGATCCACATTCAGGGCAGCAGTTCACTGCTGCCCCCCTCCCCTTCCTGCCTCCACTCTGGAGGCACCTTGTAAAATGGTGCCTCCGGCATAGATGTGATATATTCAATTACCCTCGCGTGCAATACCAAGCTGACGCTTGGCATTGCAAAGGGATCACGCAGGCTTATCCGTATCCAACCACCGGCCAGATATGGCCCATCCCATTGGAAGCCCACGAATGGGCTTCCGGAGCGAAACGAGTTCCGCCTCCCCTCGAACTCGATCGTGAGCTCGTGGGGGGGCGTGGTGACAAATCGATACCGCCCCATCCCCGAGGCAGTCGTGTATACGACCGCCCCGTCTTCCATAACGGACACCGTGGGCGTTGGGTAGCCCAGGGTATCCGCATATCGGAAGCGGCTCAGCCACCGCCTTACTATCCCCCAGTAACCTGGGGGGATTTGTACAATAATTCTCGTCTTCATTGCTCGTCATCCTCCTCAAAAAACTTCAGGAGGAGGCTGACCTCCTCCTCATTCAACTCGACCCCCTGGGGGCCGTGGATCGCCCCCACGAGCCCGGATTCTGCGCCGCAGCGGGCGCAGTATATATATTCGCCGTGGCTGCAATCCCACGGCTCCCGATAACATATCCTGGCGGTGCCAAGCCGCGACCCGCACTCAGGGCATTCATGCAGCACAAACTGCGTGCTGCTGTAATGCGCCAAAAATTTGGGGAGGAGGTAGTAGGCGCTACCATCCTCGTCCTCTTTTCTTACCCAGACCGTGATCTGGTCTGGGAACTTATCCTTTATCCGGTTGAGGACTTCCTCAACCGGGGCGCCCTCCTCTTCGAGGGCGGTGGCGAGCTCAGGGGCCTCCTCCCCTGAGACCCAAACATTTACAGTTTCGCCCAGATAAATCTGGGCAACTGAGAGGTCTATTAAAAGGTAGTCGCGTGCTGTTTGCTCAGCCACTTCTTCATCATGTTTATTCAATTCTTCATAATATTCTTTAAATTCTTTTTCCATTTTAGTTCACCACCTACCTATATAGGTACACACCTATATATAGTTTTCGGTTAGGGAAAAGCAGGAAAAACAAGAAAAAAAATAAGAAAAAACATCAAAGACGGAAAAAAGAAAAAAAGGGTATTATGGCACAAGTGCCCAATTGCCTTGAAGGGTCGCGCTTAGCCGCAAAGTCCCCGCCGTCAATGGGATAATATGTGCTGTAAAGCTCTCAGCTGCGCCTGCGCCTATTGTACTAAAAGGCAATCGCGCCACAGGGATAGTAATGCTCTGCCCTGGCTGCAAAGTAATGCAATTGTTTGGATTACCATACCATATTTTAATTGAAGCCGTTCCAAGGTTTTCAAGTGTAATCAATTCAATTGAAAAACTCCAGAATTTATTAGGGTTGGTTATTGTTCCTGTCAGCTCCACCGTATCGCCAACAACAGCATATGTCTGGTTGAAGTCGCTAGTTGCCATGAGATCCGCCGGCTTCTCGTACACCGTCAGCTGTGGCGTCATGAACTGGTATGTTACCAGTGCCCCCACAGCTGCAACCACAAAAAGCAACGGAAGCGAGGCAAAAAGGATTTTCTTCCTATTTTCCACAAAAATCACCAATGATAATTACAACTTTTTTGATATATAATGATTACTATATTCAATCCCGACGCAATTGCGATCAAGCTCCTTGCATGCTACCAGCGTAGACCCGCTTCCTGCAAAAGGGTCGAGCACCGTGTCCTTTGGGAAGCTAAAGGCCCCCACGAACCGCCTCATTAGTTCTAAGGGCTTCTGTGTCGGGTGGGGGTGCGCTCTTCCACAGTTTAAGTTGAAAACCCCATCATAAGGGGATTGAAAGTTGGGTGTTGATGGTGGTTTTTGCTATATGTCGAATTGCCATCTGAAGGCAAAAACTCATGATATCAGTTACCATATTTTAAGCGTGTAGAAGCTCGATCCGATAAGCGAAAGTAAACTAGTAAACTAGTTTCTGCTTGAATGCCTGCCCAACGCCCCGCGCCTGGGCCTCGATCAGAAGACTCAACAAACTTGGATATTTGCACGGCCTAGGCGGCAGATATGATAAAAACGTTTAAAAGATGTTTTGCTTATAAATAAAATGATGCCTTATGGTTGGGCCCAGAAGGACAAGGGGCCGCAGGTCAAGCGGCGGCTCTGCTGGGGGAATGCCTAGGATTAAATACGCCCCAGTGAGGGAAAAGCTTGACATAAAAGACGCTGATTTGGAAAAAGATACGATTAAAGTTGCAGTCCCAACGCGGGAGGGGAAAACGGTCGAGCGTACTTTTACCTTGGTTAGGCACCCCTCGCCCTACGCAAAGACCGAACGTGGTGCCGCAGCATCAGAGCCTTCCAAGCCAGCATCAGAGCCTTCCAAGCCAGCATCAGAGCCTTCCAAGCCAGCATCAGAGCCTTCCAAGCCAGCATCAGAGCCTTCCCCGAAGGCCACGCGGGAGCCGATCTGGACAACGGAGGTAGTAGGGGACTCGGTGATTGTCAAGTCGCCTTATAAGCCATCAATCCCAGAGGAGTTCAAGAAGCTTAACGGCAGGTGGGATCCCTCGAAAAACGTGTGGGTACTCCCCGCACGCTACAAGGACAGGGTCGAGCGCATTCTGACAGAACGTCTCGGCGCGAACGATGAAGATCGCGTCGATATGCGCATAAAGACCGACGGCCTTGGCTGGGATCGCCTGTCCAGTTTCTGGATAGGGCAGTATCACATCCACCGCCCAAGCAGGGACTGGTCGGTGCGGAAGAGCAATAACATCGCCATAATTGAAGGCGGCTTCCCGGAGTCAGGAGGAAGCATGAAGCACCCCCGCCTGGATCCGCTCCCCGGCACGGTGCTCGAAGTTAGGGGCATCCCGAAGAGCATCGCGGAAAAAATGAAAGCAAATTACGGCGACAACGTGGAAATTCTGAAGTAAAGCAAGCAACGAGGAATGATCGCTTACGGTTGGGCCTAGGAGGACGAGGGGCAGGAGGAGCCGCAACTCATCCGGCGCCAGCGTCCCGATCTCGAACCTCAGGGCTGGGACGCGCTTCTACGTATATGAAGACCGCCGCCTCCCAAAGGTGGAGGCCAAGGGGAGGAGTGTCAGGGTGCGGCTCAAAGATCCTGGCAGGTTCACCGACTACAGGACAAAAGACGTGGGACCTGGCAAGACCCAGCTCATCTTGGGCTATAACCCCCGGACGAAAGAGTGGGAAACACAGGCGGTTAAGTTTGACATGGACGACCTGAAGAAGAACAAAGAAACGCAGGAGCTGTTCGAAAAAGCGATCAGGGGCGAAGTTTGAACTTTTATCAGGGGCTGAACTGCGGCCTTCCCCTGTCCATTTTCTGCTTTATCACACCTGTTAACCCAACGTAAGCATTCACGACCTCAATTGACTTCCACTCGCCCCATTGGCTGATCTCGTGCAGGCTCAAGTCGTAATCGACCGCCAGCTGCGACACGCGCTGCGCCCTGAACCAGTGTGGATAAATCCACTTCCACCTCACCCGGGCGCCGTATTTCTCTCTCATCGGATCGAGCTGGCGCATGAACCAGTACCAATAATAATATTTCCCAGGAAGGAGGCTTTCTTCATTCTTGCGGAGGTCAATTAGCTTCAGCAGGTATGGCACCAGCGGCTCGTCCTTGCGGAAGTAGAACGTCCTGTAGCAGAAGAGCCTCTTCGTCATCCACTTCCTTCGCTCAAAGACCCGTTCCTCACGGTCGAAATGCCAGAGGGCGGAGTGTGAAGGCGCAACGTGATCAGGCTCGTTCGTCCTCACGACATCGTAGTCGATTTTCTTGTACCGCTTCAGCACAGGACAGCCCTCCACGTATACGTACCTGGGATCCAAGTCGAGCCTGAAGTTTGTCGCCCTCAGCGGCCTTATCAGCCATTCCTCAGTCACGATCGTCTTGACCAGCTTCTTCTTGCGTTTCCCTTTGTACACCGGCACCTCTTTCTTTTCTTTGATCCCAAGAATTTCTCTTGCTCTGCAACCGGTCAGGAAGAACAGCGCTATCGCGCCCTGGTGGATCGTGATTGACTCCTCGTCTGTCGAGCCGGGCAGCTCGCGCGGCGGCCGATCCGCCCTGAACCACTTGCCAGGATTTTCCCGCCTAAGCCGCTTAACTTTCTCTTCCCACTCGGCTCTTTCGTGCCTGAGCTTTATCACCAAAGCCTCAACTTGCTTCACGAGGTCTTGCATGTAGTCCCAGCCGACGAAGAGGTTCACGTCCTTCGTTGCTGCATGCCTCTCGTAATCCGGCCTTAAAGACTTGAAGAGCGGCTCAACCTCGACCATTAAAATCCCCTCCTATTGGTAATCTTACGTTTGTAAGATTGTGCTGACTGACGAGAAAATTGTCATTATTTACCATTACAATAGTGTATATTTGTAAAGGCGCCATTGGGGGGCTGTGCAGAAAAATTCTATCATGATTTATCGTCATAGAAAGCATCATTGAGTCACCTGGAAAATCCCTTCCTCAGTAGTGTCGCCCCTTTCCCGCTCTTCTGCCTCGGCAACGACCGCGCGGAGGTTTGATTCCGTCAGGCCCAGCATAGGCCCAAGCTTGTAATACGTATACCCGAGCTTATTCAGCTCTTGAACCAGCCGTACGACCCTTGGCTTCCATATTGCCTCATCCTTCGTCTTGTGCTTCTCTGTCAAGTACCCAATCAACTCATAGTCCGCCTCTGGGCGGTCGATGTCAGAAAATTCATAGCGGTCGAACCGGTTCCAGGGGTCGAACATGTAAAAGTACTGCCTGTCCATGCTCGTCACATCCTTCAGGATCGCCCAGAAGGTCTTGTTGTTCGAGGTCGCCAGTGATTTCGACAGGAAGTCCCACGCGTCCCACCCGTACATCCTTTTCAGGAAGATGTAGGAAAACTGCGACCTGGCTGAAATGCCGAGCTGCGTGAACCTGTGCGTTGTTGCGATCAGCGTTACTTCGTGCTTCCTGAGCTTGCGGATATTGTATTCGAGCAGGCTCCTGACGGACGCATGCCTCTTTGTCAGCTCGAACCCTTTGGGCTGGATGATGTCGTTCAGCTCATCCATTGACAATATCAGCTTGCGCTTATCCTTCCGTGAGGTCTGCATGCACTTGAATATGAGCGTCTTGAGCATATCGGCCCAGAATTTTGCCGATAGGCCGGGGTCGATGCTATACGCGTCAAATATCACCAAGTTGAACGGGTACTCAAAGGCCCGCTCCATGATTTCCATTGGCTTGCTTGGGTCATAAATGGCGATGTCATGCTTGTATTCGGTCTTGAGCTTCAGCTCACACCCCTTCGGCACCCAGAACCTGATCGGCACATAGGGCAGCAGGTACATGGATTCAAGCCCGCCATCGTCCCTTGCCAGGACGGTATAACCAAGGTCGCACATCTTTTTTAGCAGTGTTAAAAGGAGCGTTGACTTCCCCGACCCCGTGATCCCGCAGATGAGCGCGTGGTAGCCGCCTTTGAAGAGCGCGTATGGGTCGGTGAACTGCTGGACTTGGGGCAGAAGCGACTCGTACTCTGTTATTTTTGCGAGCTTCCTCTCGATGTAGTCATCCGAGACTGGTATTTAATCACCCCCGCTCACGCGGTTGGGCCGGTTTCACTTCGTCGATCGTGCTGTTGAACTGTCGTGGGACCTGCATGGTGGTCAGCGCCCTCTCAGCGGGCGGGGTGGGCTGGTGTATGACGGCACTCCAGCTCGGCGCGACGTCCTCCTTCCTCCACGAGATTGCTGCCATAAATTGCGCATACTTCACGAATTCGCGCTGATAAAAGGTTTTGACCTTGTTAACGATTTCCTTCTTCTGCAAGTAGGGGATTTTTGAGTTCCCCTCGATTTCGTTATAGAGCGCCTGCAGCGACTTGCCTGCCTCATTGACTTGCACCATCATGCTGTAAAGGTTGCACCACCCACGTATCGCCTCGGCATACCATTTTTCACTGCCCGCCCGGCCAAATGGGATCGCCAGCTGGTGCAGCTTGTTGTTTATTTCATGCGTCTGCTGAATGATCTCTTCAAGTGCCTTTTCGGGATCGGGGTCAAGGGCTGTTTGTTGCTGCACGTACCGCAGAAAGTCCTCGTACATCTCAATCCTTGTTGCCAACTTTCCGTCATTATAAACATATAACCCGAGCTTCTTCATCTGATCGTTAAGAACCACGTTTTCCTGGCGCCTGCGTAATTTATCGAGGAAGCCCATCGCTTACCTCCTCCTTGACATGTAATAAATTGCCAGCGCGAGGATGCCGGCAAAGGCGATAACGAAGAGCTGGTTCATTGGGCTGCTCAGCCAAGTATACAGTGCGCCCCCAAACTGTGGGTTATACCACACATAAGCGATTACCAAAATGCCCAGGGCTAGAGCAACAACGTACTTGTTTATCCAGTTGGTAAACCTTGGCCCGCGGAGCATCTCAAGTGCTTTGTCAATCGAGTGGCAGGCTTGGTATATGGTCAGCATGTATTCATATGCCAAATCCTTCACGTTGCTCTTTGCTTCCAGAAGCCCACGGATCTCACTCTTCTGCTGCTCTATTATCTCTTCTGCTGATATCGCCCGCTGATGCCATTCGAGCTTCTGCCGCTCTGCTTCTGCCAGCTGGGCTTTCAGCTCTTCTAGTTCTTTTGCCAGGTATGCGCCCGCCTCACTTGGCGCAGCCAGGTGCTCGCGATAATAATCTTGGCTAGCGCTGTGCAGAAAGAAGATCGGGACGGTTTCACCGTGGTCCAGCATGGTCGTGCTCCTTTTGGACTGGAAAACTTCAATGATTTCCGTTTGTGGGTGGCTGACGATGAACCCATTCCAGGTCGCATTTCCGCGCCTGAACTTGATCCGCTTCGCCCATGGGCCGACGTGGTGAAGTTCAATCCGCTTGACTTTCTTATAGTCAGGCAGCGTGATGGGGAAGCGCAGATCAAGCGTAGTCGCATATTGGTTGCTGCCGATTTTCCTGGTTGTGCCTGGGGGCATGAGGAAGAGGTTGATCCACTTGTTGTCTGGGCGTATCAAGACACGAAGGTACGGGTAACTATTCACATACTCACGCACTGCTACCTCGATGCCGAAAATGCCCAGGAAGATTATAATGAAATAACCGGCCTGCCCGACTATTTCGCCGTATGGCGGCGGGATGAGCTTGCCAGCAGCGATGAGCCAAACGAAGCTGCCAAGCAGTACTGAAACCATTAAAAAATCTTGAAGCCGTGCTTCAAGCCAATCGCTCATTTACACCACCTTACCTAATAAGTTGGCATGTCTTTTTCTTCCTCGCCCTCATCCTCGCCACCGCCCCCACCCTCGGCTTCTGCTTCGCCCTCACTGGGGGCGCCTTCTGCAGCGCTTGCCTTGCGCAGAGTTTCTTGCGCCTGCACGTTTTTCTTTTTCTTTATCAGCACCGTGACTTTCCCCTGCCACTCTTCGCCGAGCAGTTCGAGCTTGCCTGAGCGGCTTAGTGAAATTTCGGGAACCACGTCTATCTCGCCCGCCCTCACTTTTTCCAAGATGATGCGCTCAAGCAGCCCATCTAGCGTATTTTCACGCACACGCAACGGCGTGCGCTCCAGCTCTTGCGCTTGCTCGACGATCGGTAGGGCGCTAGGGGCTTCTGCATTCGTGCACCCGCCTTCTTTCTTGCTCTTGCGGTTCATCAGAATGTACATGGCCGCACCGGCGCATGCGCCAGCCAGCAATAAAATAAGTATAGTTTCAGGTCTAAACAAATAATTAATCCAACTAGTGGCTTGCATTCCTAATCCTCCTGAACGAATAGACTAACTTGGCACCGCCTTCGACCTCTTGGACGAGCTCGCAGCTGATTTCAATGCGGCCCCTGTCACGACGTAGGTTAAAGCCAAAATCCGATTCAAGCATTTTCCTTATTTCCGCTGGGACGAGGAGGTAGACGCAGCTGCTCGGCTCGAAGACGATGCTGCCGCCGCTCCTCCTGATGAGAAGGAAGTATTCTTTCTTTATGAGATCGCAGTCCTGGTGGCCCTTCATCATGTTTAAACATATTTAGATATTTTTATATAAAACTTTTTATAGTGTCACGTAAAATATCTTGAATCAAGGATTTTAAAAAAAAGGAGGATGATGGAAAATGGCTTTTAGACTAAAAGGTTGGCATATCTTTGCTATCGCTACGATCGCATTCCTTCTTTGGTACGGTGGTTATCTATCCTTTACTATACCGTCGAACATCCAGCCTCCAGGGCAAACTGACAACCTAGTCTCGGTGACAAAGCCGCTCAAGATCGCGCTCAACGATCCGCTGGGCGGGTCGGCCATCGCATCGGCAACGGTGCAGATTTATGGCTCTGACCGCGTGCTGAAAGAATCGCTTACGACAGACTCAGCAGGCGTGGCGACTTCTGCGCTTCCATATGCTTCTGGCGACATTGTATACGTCAAGATTGCCAAGCCTGGCTACGTGACCAGGTGGTACCCAGTCACTGTGCCCAAGATGGCACCCGCCGACGCACAGAGCCTGACGACCAACTTCATCGCACTGCAGACATACAACCTCGGCACTTATACGATAAAGGTAACTGATCAGTTCGGCAACTCTTACACCTCTGGCGGCACGCTCAACTTCACCGCTCTAGGAACCAGCACGGTGACCTTGACCATAACGATCTACAACACCGAGGACAACAGCGGCTACATTAGCTCATATGATAGGCTCAACAACATCAATCTGGGCGCCGTACTGCTGACCAGCACGGCGGGCAGCTCAGTGACGGTCTCTGGTGCAGGCTCAAGCGTTGTGCGCGGCACAAGCACATACTGGATTACCCCAATCAGCGACGACTCCCTCACAAGACAGCTTGTCGGCAACCAGTACGTCAAGCCTGGCGTTGCATCGGCATCAATCACCTTCGGCAAGGGCTCACTAGCCTCTACACAGGCGTTCACCTTCAACCTGATGGACTACTTTGATTCCGGCTACTTCGCGCAGAATGGCATCGGTGGCCCAGACGCAGCTTCGCTTGCTTCATTCTCGCTGACGTTGGCAGTGTGAGGTGAGTGAGGATGCGCCTATGGCGTAGGGGCGAAATGAGGCTGGCAGAATTCCTCATTTTTGCCCTTATCGTTTTCGTGGGAAGCATAGTCGGCAATTGGCTCGTGACAGCGCTCAAGATTGCGACAGATAACCTGATTGGGCAGGTCATTGCATATCTGGTGCCAATCCTTTTAATATACATAGGATGGAAAAAGCTCGGCGAGAAGGCACGGCTCTAGTGAGCGCCATGCCTTTTTCTTTGCCTTCGGAGGCGATCGATGATGGTTGATGACAAATCCAATACGGTGAAAGCCATCCTAGTATTGGCACTGCTTGCAGTCCCGTTTGCAATGCTTTACTACGGCTCTATTGGCAATCTGCTCAACGACCTTGGGTCGAAGCTCACCGGGCAGGGCTCAGCGACCATGACGATCCAGGGGGAGCTGCTCAAAAATGGGCAGGTCGTGAGGACATGGGATGGGCCTTCCAACATGCTTGCGATAATGTTCGGAAATACACGGATCGACATAGACCCGAGTCAAGGCTCGTATGAATTGCGCTTTACGCCCAGGTGGACTATCAGGGTCGCCAACGTCAGCGAAGACCAGTGGACGGCCAGGGTCACCGTCACCTCAGTCACACAGTCGTGGAAAGGTACGCCAATCAATGACGTGACTCCCATTGGCGTGGCAAATTTTGCCCAAGTGACTAAATCCCGATCTGAAACCACGGCTAACCTGACCTGCGCCATGCGGGTCTTTGGCTGCTCAACTGTCATTGACAACCCGCCCCCTATTGGCGGATCGGCGGATTACAAAATCACGTACAACTATAGGGTGGAGCTTTACGTAGGCAATACGCTGGTAGACACAAAGACAGGCCAGGCGACCGCGACCGCGACCTTCACGAATACCATCAGCGGAACCCTGAGCAGCATCTCGGTATCGGTACAGTCGGAGTCGGTCTATACGCCACTTTACATAGGGTTCTGAGGTGATTGAGATGAACACAACAGGTGTTGCACTGCTCTTGGCAGGGATAGTCCTGCTGGCCTCTGGGTTCTTCCCAATGGTCACAATCACGATCGACACTACGCCACCATCCATCACAGCCGCGAGCTTGACGGATGGCGCACTCTACTATTCGGTTTCCGAGATTTGGGTCAAATGCAAGGATCCCGAGACGGACATCAAATCCGCGACCGTGCAGATAGACTCTACAACTTACACGTTGAGCTACAACATGACTTTCCCACAGACGGGTGAGCAAATATGGCGTTACGCCGTTTCACTGCCACTCGGATCTCATACGTTCAGGTACACGGTGACAAATTATGCCGGCCTGTCTGCGACCAGAAGCGGATCGTTCACAATTGGATCGGATTTAGCTGGCACATGGTATATCAATGATATTCAAATAACTTCGTCTTCGCAGAGGCTCAACCTTTCAACCACGACCCTGAGCGTGAAGTTTGTCAAGACCGCGGGGCCGCCTGACAGCCAGGTCTCATGCGCGGTCAAGCAAGGCTCTGCAGATGGGCAGGTGCTGCTCGGCTTGACCAACACTGCGGCGGGCACTTGGACGGGCACAATGTCACTCGGCCCAGGGACCTACACGCTTGCCCTTGTGGCAGCTGATGGCATAAAGACCGTGACGATGTCAATCGTCCAGATGGACATACCTGGATTCGTGCTCCCAGAGCTTAACACTCTTCAGGTAATCGGGGCGGCCCTCATGCTCACTGGCGCGTTCTTGTGCTACAGGAAGCCAGACTGAATGCCCACATAATCCCAATTTTTTTATTGTTGTAAAGGCAATAGATAGGAAGGGAAAGAAATGATAGGGCAAGACGTAATAAGCAAAATGCTGAGCATACTGGGGATAATGATCGCACTTTACCTCAGCACGTTCAAGCTTGAGGCCCTGATTTTATTCCCGATTATCCTGCTCATAAGCGGAATCACGATGCAGTACTTCATCCTGCACAGGGTCGAGGACGACCCAGACCTCGACCGCGGGGAAGCGAAGGATATCATGTTTTACACAATCGTCGGCATGGCAGGGTTTGCCATCGCGAGCTTCGTCAGCCCAATGATAAAAATACCCACGTACGCAGTCGCGTTGTCTGGGGTGAATGCTTCACTCTACTCGATACTGATGGCAATCGCGGAAGAGCAGTTCTTCCGGGGGTTCTTGACGAATTTCCTGCTTGAAAAGGGCACCTTCGCTGGGATTATCGGGAGCGCCATGATATTCACCGTTTACCACTTTGCCGTATACGGGACTGCCATGTCGGCCCTGATGTTCGTCCTGATAGGCGGAATGATCCTGGCTTGGGTGGGTGAAAGGAGCGGGAGGCTTTCCGTCCCGATGATTGCCCATATGATAAATAATTTAATTTCCACTATGGGGCGGTCATGATGGACAGCAGAAACATAACGCATTTTGTAGAAAATAATAAAAAACTAATAGCGGTGGCGGCACTGGCCGTCATACTGCTCGCGGCGTTCAAGCCGACACTCATGCAGAGCGTCAGCTACACGACCGCATATGAGGGGGCGAAGGCTTCATTCTACGGCATCTATGACGCACAGATGAACAAATATTATACCCCATCGGCTCGTGGCTCCGCTTCCCTCTGCCAGCTCTACGGGACGGCGCTCAAGTTCGACCCCGATGACCCCTATGCGGGGATGCCGAACTTAGTAGGTGAAATGACTTCAGTCATGGTGCCGTTGAGCCAGAGCGGCTGGATCCCGCCTGACTGGGTGCCATCGTCTTGGTGGAGGGATGCGACTTCATGGTCAAACCCCTCCAAGGTCTACGAGTGGCATGTGAAGAATCCCGGCGGGACATATACGGCTTACCGGATGGAAGAGTGGAAGACAAAATGGTATGTCTCTTTCTCAGCCGAGTGGGATAGCGGGCCTACGCCCATGATATCAACTGAAACCTCAAACCAGAGATATCGCAATATGGATGTGTGGTTTGAGTTTAATACTGAACCAACTTGGTACTTTGAAAAAGCAGACAAGGCTTATTTTGCGATTGCAAAAGTTGAGCTGAGCAATATTGAATTTAGCGCCAAAGACCCCACTGGGCAAACTTACAGCGCAAGCAGCACGTGTCGCACCCTGCCGATGAGCCCTGGCAGCGTGCTCACACTTTACACGCAACCGTTTGGCCAGGCTGGATCCATTGCACCTGGCGAATCTGCATTCACCGCATATTACTACCAGAACACGACTTTGAACCCACAGTACTTCCGCGATAAAGTTTACTGCTACGTTTCGCTGCTCGACTTCGGTACGACCGAGTGGTGGGACTGGCTTGCGCTGAAGGCAAAGGGCGATGTTGTGACGATGGGCTTCACCGTGACGCAGTTCGTGGTGGGCGAGTGGAAGGTGAAGGACGTGGGCGACCTGGACTTTTATGGGCGATGGGCAAAGCTTGCATCATGGGGCTGGACAGGCTTGGGTGACTTTTTCACTGCAATCGCCCAATGGTTCGCCAACCCGTTCAATATCGCGGGCTTGAGCGCCTTCGCCCTGCTGGCAATCGCCATAGTCACACTCATCGTGCTCGTGTACTTCTTCGGCATAGGGCCGCTAATCAGGCTGTTCAGGAGGGGCGATGAATGAACAAGATGGCGGCATTGATCGGCATTGCGCTAGTACTTTTGGGATTTATTGGAGGGCAGCTTGGCATTCCAGGGCTCACGGTAGTAAACCACTACTGGGGCCCTGAGAATGCAACTTTGTGCATCTACCCAGTTGCAAGCTGGAATGAACCCAACTGGGTGGTTGCGCACTATTGGTATGGCTATTCTGATACAGAGCCAGGAGTGTACCATTCGATTGACGGGAGTGAGGTGAAAGTTTACATCGATGGGCAATATTATACCACCCTGGTGACGAATAGAACCCGGACACACTTCTATACGCCACTTTACAAGCTGTCTGAGGGCACGCATGAAATAAGGTTTGTTTACGAAGGCACGCCTGGGAAGCCTTACCCACCCTGTGAAGTTGTTGAATATGTTACTATATCAAGCTCTGGCTCAACAACTGTAAACCAAAACCAAACTTCTGCAGGCCCCAACCAACTCCTGGTTGCATTGGGCTGCGTCATGGCAGCCGTAGGCATCCTGATGCCAAGCAGGAGGGGAAGGTAGTGGGCAAGCCTGATATATTCATCACTTCAAAACTAATCATGGGGGGAAAAAGGCAATGGTTGCGGCCTTAACGTTGACTCTGATGGTCGTCCTAATGCCAGTGATGGCAGTGCTGATAGTGTGGGTAATGTTCAAGCAGACGAGAAGCAAGCGTGACTTATACTTCCTGCTGGGCTTCCTGGCGGTGACGATGTTCTATATCTTCGCCCCCGATCCTTCGCTGATATACAAGCTTTATGCAGAGCCGAACACCGACACCGGCCCGCTCTTGCTATTCTCTTCGCTGTCCTTCCTCTTCCTGGCGCTTGCCGTGGTGGTGTTCAGGAGGTATAGGGAATGATTGGGACAATAGTGAAAGCTGCAATCCTCGCGATGGCGCTTGCAGTCTGGCAGGTATTCGTGCAGCCGCTGTACAACGCCTGGCTCGAAAACATGGGCAAGCCAACGGGCGTGGGCGAGACAATGCTCGGGTATTTTGTCGTGATATTGGCCGCTTGGCTGATAGCCGCCTTGATTACAAGGAGGCTTGGCAATGGATAATTTTATTGGGGGCTGAAGCATGTGGGTGATAAGCGATTACCTAAGCATGATGGGGTGGGGATGGGATTTCGCCTTAAAATGTTCGCTGTTGCATTTCTTATTGGCTGCATTGCTGCTGTCGCCATTGACCTTGACCATCCGCTATCGTACGTTCTGGGAATCACGGATGGGCGTTTCCTTCATTTTCCTGTCTTGCTTATTTGTTTCGTTGCTTGGGCATTATGCGGTGGACTACTGGTTATTATGGGGGTTTTAAAAAATGGTAGTAAAAAAAATAATTGAAAAATTAAAATGCCCCGCAGATGCAGAAAAATGCCCCCACTGGGGGAAGGTGACGAAGTACCCAAGGAAGTGTTATTATGAACCTCAATGTTGGAGGGGTGTGATTTTTGGGATAAAGGAGGGAAGAAGATGAACCTGCGAAAATGGGTATTGCCATTATTATTAATTTGGATAATAATATTACCATTAGCTTCTCAGTTAATGCTTGTTAGGGCTAATCCTGACGCAAGTACAATCTCAACAACAGAAGATTCAATAGAAACAGCATATACTAGTCAAAGGAAGCTCGTACGAGCAAGCGATGGGACACTTTACGTAACATATTATAAACAACTTTCTGGGTATTACCAAATTTATGTTGCAGAATCAACCGACAATGGAGTAACATGGATAAATGAAACTAGGATAAGCACCTATCCCGGCATGGATACAACTGCCCAAACTCGTCCTACCATCGCCATTGATGCAAATAATAATTTGCATGTTGTTTGGGCTGGAAAAGCCACAGGATATTCTGCTACTCAAATCTGGTATGCCACATATAATGGCTCATGGCAAACTCCTATAAGAATTAGTACCTATTCATTGATGGAATACTATGACCAAAGTAGCCCTTCTATTATTGTTGATGCAAATAATAATTTGCATGTTGTTTGGCAGGGGTCCGCAGAAGGATATACAACAGCCCGACAAGTCTGGTATGCCACATATAATGGCTCATGGAGCACCCCCATACGGATTAGCACATACTCAGAAATGAATGCAAATAATCAACTTTTGCCGTCGCTTGCAGTTGATTTTAACAATAATTTACATGTCGTCTGGTATGGAAAGGCAACGGGGTATACTTCTGAACAAATATGGTATGCTAACTATACCACCTCTTGGAGCACCCCTGTGCGGATTAGTACCTATTCAGGGATGGAATACTATGACCAAATTTGGGAATCGCTTGCAGTTGATTTTAACAATAATTTACATGTCGTCTGGTATGGAAAGGCAACGGGGTATACTACCACTGAACAAATATGGTATACGAAATATAACGGTTCTTGGCAAACTCCAGTAAGGATTAGTACTGCTGATGGGATGAGTACGCAAGGGCAAGCCAATCCATCTGTTGCGGTTGATGTGAATAATTTTATTCATGTAATTTGGCACGGGAAAGCCACAGGTTACACAGATTATAACAAAATTTGGTATGCTAATTATACTACCTCATGGAGTACCCCCATCTGCCTCCAAACTGCAGGGCAGAACCAATATCCTAATTTACGCTGGAGCTTCTACCCAGAAAGCAACCGCATTGTTAATCGTCTCGATTATGTGTTCACCTCGGGGACAGCGAGCCCCTATAATATAAAGTTTGACCGCATGGACATAAACCACGCCCCCAACCCCCCGACCCTATCAGGCCCGGCATCAGGGTGGCGCGTTGACCCGAAGGCAGTAGTGCATTTCCAATGGCAATTCAGCGACCCTAAAGTGGATGACACGCAGGGAGCTTACCGGCTCCAGGTTGGGAATGGTGGCTTCTCAACAATTTATGTGGACACTGGAAAAGTTAGCAGCGGGGATGAATATGTGGATATCACCCTCCCCGCTAACATGACGGTTGGGTTATATTATTGGCGCGTGAAGACTTGGGATAGCGAGGAGGGGGCGGAGGGGGCATGGAGCGGAGGGAGGGCCATAATCGTTGATGGGCTTAAGCTCAGCCAGTACGTGCTAGATTTAAAGAACGAGAAAGTTTATGTTAATGCATTATACGCCTACGACAATGCGCCGATTCCAAACGCGAACATATCCTACAGCGGGCTTTATGCTTTAACCAACAGCACAGGGTGGGCGGCATTCGACCTTTCAGCCTTATCTAATGTGAGCTGGAACAGCACAAGCTACTGTGTCTCTGAGCCTACATATGGCTTAACCCATAAAGTGCAAAACCTGACCATTGCATTCCACAAGCTTTCAGTCCCCCCCTTCAGCATTCGAGGAAATCACCAAATCACCACACCCTCATGGGATGATGTAAACCAGAAGCTGGCGTTTACCACATCTGGTGACTGCATTGTCAAAGTCGGCGATTGGGGCATGCCGCGGACTGTGGAAGTTGATGGTGAAATATACACAGACTGGGTGTATGATGTAAGCAGGCAGGAAGTGGTGTTGAGCGGCCTCTCGAGCAATGTCACGCTGCTTTGGCAGGCGGGTGGAGGGGGAGGCGGAGGTGGCGGAGGTGGCGGAGGTGGAGGCGGAGGAGGAGGTGGTGGCTATACTCCACCGGCACCCATACCGACACCACCTGAGCCGGGGGCGGCCATGACCATCGGCTTGGCCCTCATAGTCGTGATAATCGTCGGGTCATATGCGCTCGGCAACAAGAAGAGCCCTGAGAAGAAATGGCAGAGCAGGTCAAAGAACTTGAAGAAAGGTGAAAAATGGAAGCGGTGACTTGGCTGAAGCGGGTTTAGTTTCAGCGCCAAAGTTCGTGCGGACATACTCGCAAAGATCTTAAAGTCACATTCTTGGCAGGCGTTGGTTGTCTGTGGATCTAGGCCAAAGCACGAGGGCATGGTTTCGTACATTTAGGTGCTCGCCTCAGTACCAGCAATTCCAAGCTTCGCCTTCAGTTGTGTCGAGAATACGGACCGCTTGTCAAGGTCTTGTAAAATTAACCCTCGAACATACTCCGAGAATGTCAAGCCGTTAAGTTCAAGCAGGCTTTCAACGAGGGTCAATATGTTTTTCGGGAGCCTGACGCCCTTGAACTTCATTTTGTCCATGGTTGTCACCTAAGTAAGCCTAGGATAAACTTATATATATAGGATATTTCATAGACTATTTTACGAGGCGGGGTCTTTCGGCTGGCCGTCAAGGCTACATATCTTGTATTGGGGGGCAAAGTCCTGGCAGTTGGAGCATGCCTCCGCCGAAAGAGTATGTAAAAATCTGTCACATCTGTCATCTGTCACTTTTGATGATTTTTTATCATCAGTTTCTAGTGACGGATCTGGTGACAGATCCGTCTGGGATCCGTCACTGGATCTGTCACTATCAGTTTTTAATTGCCCATGTAAATTTTTATCATCAAGTGACGGAATGACGGAAGTGACGGATTTTTCCTTACTCTTTTGGAGCGATATGCCTGCTCTGAAAACATTGAGAAATTGAGAAAATTGAGAAATAGAGAAAAACCCGAAGAAAACCCTCCCTGCAACTACACAAACTACACTAACTACACTGATTACACCAATCCAGCCCCCACAGCCAAGGCTGAATCCTGCAATAACTGCCAGGAGTATCAGCCAGACTATCAGTTATGCGGTCTGGATGGGGAGCGAAAGGATCCTGGCTTCAATTGCAACAGATTCCAGCCAAAGCCAATCGAGAAGAAATGCCTGGCTTGCAGGTTCTGGGCTGGGTCAAGCGTGACCCAGATGGCCTTCTGTAAAAAGAAAGGCACGAACGCCCTTCAAGATAGCTGTTGCGATGCTTGGGAGGCGTGCCCAGATGCTTGACCTTTCCTTCCTGAACCTGCTAGGCCCCGAATGCGAATGGTTCCCGAGAAACTGCATGACCTCCGCATCAAGGGGGCAGGTTCCCGTGCACTCGAAGGATCAGCTCCTGGCCAGGCTGGAGGAGTACTTGGCCGCGAGGGGGGACCGGAAGGAAAAGCTCTTCCCCGTGTGGATGCCAGGCTTCAAGAAGGTGTGGAAGGAGGCGGCCGAGCGATCGGGCGTTTATCTCACTCCCAAAGCCCTGAGGTTCTGGTTCGCGAACGAGATGGCTAGGCTGGGCGTCCCAGACCGGTTCATAGACGCCTTCCAGGGGAGGATCCCCCGTTCGGTGCTAGCGAGGCACTACACCGACCACTCCCTGGAAAACCTGAAGGCGATATACGACAAAGCGGGGCTGAAGGTGCTCTCATGACGGGACCGCCATCGCCATCGCTTGGCGCTCGTGCTCCATCCCGACCCTCCTACTGATCAGCGTGGCGTGCTCCGGGTCGACATCTATACCCACGCAATCCCTCTCATTCACCTTCTGATATCCAAATATTAGATGAAAACATATAAAAGATTCTGCTATCTGTAATTAAGATAGTAATCATCTATTTTAAAGTCTAATATCTGCATATCAATAAGTAGTGAATGCAATGCAAAGGAAGATCATCATAGATGAGGCAGGCGTTTTAATGATCACTCCTCAAGTATGGACGATTATCGCTTTTGGACCTCCGCGGGAAATCTGACCTGAGCAATCAAACCGTTTATAATAATGTTAAGCGTTTATTAGAAATGGGTTTAATCCAGGAGGAGCTCGAAGAGACCTTCCCCCGGAGGCGCCTGATATCGCTCACCGAGAAGGGGAAGAAGGTGGCCGAGAAGCTGGAAGAAATTGAGAAAGAATTAGAGGATTGAAAAATGCCGAGGAAAAAAAGTAAAAAAACAAAGCGCAAAAAAAGAAAAGGAATTTGGCCTTGGGACTGGTAAATGAGAATATATATTGATTCAAACATAATTGCTAATTGGTTTGTTTATGTTACTACAAAAAAGAGGAAAATATTAAAAGAAACTAGCCCAAGCGTATATTATTGTTATAAATTGGTCGAAATAGCACTTGAAGGTAAACCTCCCAATAGTTTTGTAACCTCTACTTGGGCTATCTGCGAAGCTATGAGTGTCATAAGGACAACATTGATACAATTTAGGATAGCCTTGGATGGTTTAAATGTAAGAGATAGAGAGCTTCAAAAGCATCCACGCTACGCTTTAACCCAAACCCAAATAAAAGAGGTTAAGCGTGCCTGGGACATCTTCCTTGAGAAATATGAAAAAAAGGAAAAAAAATAGAAATTTGCGAATCAGGAATCCCTTTTAATCAAATCTACGATATCTTTATCTATAGAAAAATAGAACCTGATGACTATTTTCATATAATCATAGCAAAATTATGTAATTGCTCTCATTTTGTAACTCTTGATATGGACTTATTATCGTACTTAAAAAATAATGTCAAAAAGTATAATTTAAATGTATATAGACCTGAGGATATGCTGAAAGAGTTGAATTAAAATATTCAAACTGCTTGGCATAGCTAACCTTAGAAAAAAGTGTATTATTAAAATTTACTAACTATTTTATACCATTTAGCACAATAAATCATACCACCGGTGCTCATAATGCCCGCCCTCCTCGTTTCCGAGTCTGACTTCGTCACCAATTGCTCGCTCGAAACATCTATCCCGTGATCATCGGATCTTTTGATAACATCTCGTAGAGGGCGCTAAGATCTGCTTTAATACCCAGAGCCTGAAGCATTCCGTCGTCGATTATTTTTCTCGTCCGCGGGTTTTTAAACTCTGCCGGAAGAGAATCGAGCTTCGACCAAGTCTTGAACCATAATTTAATGATGTTACCGCCCCCCCGAGCAAGTCTTCCGAAAACACATTTTCCTTTATTGGGCAACCACATGCCATCGATAAGAAAATTTTAAACACTGAAGTGCTATATTAAGAGTGATTGAAATGGAAAGAAAAAATAGCCTTTCAGAGGATGTAGTCGAGGAGCTCCGTTTACTGGATAAAGAGGATGTACTCCTGCTGCTCTCGATCGGTAAGAGGCCCTCCTCCAACATTAGGATAGAGAAGACTGCGCTTCTTCTTTCAGAAATCCTGGGGATCGAACTCGATGCAATCCCATACAAGTACGGCATGTTTTCTGAAACAATATACGAAAAGCTCTATGATGAAAGGCTGTGGAAGTTCATTAGAAGGAAAAACGACAAATCGGAGCTGACAAAAGAAGGTCAACAGGCATACGACTATCTCTTAGAAAAACTAAAAACGAAGAACAGGGAAGATGCATTCCAACTTTTGGAAACCCTGCATAGGCTCAGTGACGAAGACCTCTTGGCTATAACTTACCACCTGTTCCCTGAGTCGAAGCTCGAGTCCGAGATCAAAGAGAGGGTACAGAGAAGGATCGAGGAGCTCAAAAAGAGCAGTACCGCCCACGGCAGAGTGGAAGGCGACAGGGTCGTGATTGAGATCGAAGGCTAAGGGCGACATTGATGAATAGCAAGAAACCTGTGGACACGAAGGAAGTTAATTGAAGACTTTTTCTAACTACCCGATCACCCCTAATTCTTCTTTCAGCCGCTCCAGCTTCCTTTCCTTCACGAGCGCCAGGACCTCCTCCACCGCGCGCCTGCACTCCTCCGCCGTTGCGCACCCCTTCATCCTCACGAGGGCCAGCTCCAGCACGTCCTCGCACTCCCTCCAGCCCATCACCGTCCCCCCTCCAGGTCCTTCCAGGACACCTCCGACGCCGACACCCCGTGCCTCTTCCGCAGGTGCACGGCCAGCCCCAGCCAGGAGGCGCACCACTTCCTGCACCCCCTGTACCTGCACCTCACCCTCCCGTTGAAGAGCTCCTCGCCGCAGTCCGCAAGAGACGGCTTGCAGTTCGTCACGGAAACCCGCCAGCACCACGGTAATACGCTCCAGGAAGGCTTAAGAATTTCCGGAAAGCGGAAGCCCGGACTCTGCGGGGCGAAAGTGAAAAGGTATTTCCGATAGCGGAAAGATAGTTTATCACATGCCCCGCAAAGGCTTCAAGTCGCTCACATTGCCGGAGGACCTTTATCAGAAGCTCCTCAGGGCGGCGGAGCTGTACGGTACAACGCCCCAGAACGCCATAAAAATTGCCTTTTCTGATGAAAAAAACACCATCAGGGAGCCCTTACACGGCGGTGGTCGCCGGTTCGAATCCGGCTCGGCCCACCATCGAACCTTCTTTATCGGCGTCAAAGAAGCTTCACCAAGAAAGACGCTTTTTCAACAGAAGCGAAACTTGTACGGTACAGATGTCCGCAGTTGTACGGTACAGCTCGACGAGTTCCTCAAGTTCTGCAGGGTGGATCTGCGGCTCTCTGCCAGGACGGTGGAGCGGAACAGGCATGCGATCAGGCGAATCCTCGAAGTTTGCGGCCCCAACCCGACGAGGGTGCAGCTCAGGGACTTACCGGCTTACGTAGAGAACGGCAGCACCAGGGACAACTACATCAAGGCGATGAGGGCTTACTTCCGCGACTACCTCGGGAGCGACATCGCGTCCACCTTCAGGCTTAGCTGCCCAGACTTGGCGCCCGTGTGGTGCCCGTCAAAGAAGATGGTCCAGGAATTCTACCACGCGCTCGAAAGCGAGAAGGAGTGGGCGCTGTACTTGATGTACGCTACGAGCGGCTTGAGGCGGGGAGGGGGGAGGTCCTCTCGCTCTCGATGGGCGATTTCGACCTGGAAAGCAGAACGATCTTCCCTACGAAGTCCTCCTTGACCAAGAGGACGTGGTATACTTTCTTCAACGGGGAATGCCAAGGTGCGCTTAGAGAATACCTGAAGACCAGGCGGGACCCGATGAGGTCGAACAAGCTTTTCGTGATAAGCAGCGAAAACTACTACGCAATGTTCAAGCTCGCGAGGGAAAGGACGGGGCTGGCGATCACCCCCAAGGTCCTCCGCTTCTGGTTCGCGAACGAGATGGCTAGGCTGGGCGTCCCAGACCGGTTCATAGACGCCTTCCAGGGGAGGATCCCCCGTTCGGTGCTAGCGAGGCACTACACCG
>Ga0308419_1000571_pt1 | contig 26495 bp, 22 predicted proteins | sample HotsprSampleMS50_FD_203674 | JGI IMG/M metagenome (GOLD analysis project Ga0308419, IMG submission 203674) | Hot spring phototrophic mat microbial communities from Mushroom Spring, Yellowstone National Park, Wyoming, United States - 20090730_MS50 ... | reverse complement strand
GGAACTGAAGGAAAAAATCAGAGCGCTGAGGGAACGGATTACGAGCCACGCTGCAGCCTGACGGAAGCACGGTTGCGTGTGGTTGGTCCGGCATCCCGACCGGTCCCGTCCACGTTGGCGCGCCGGCAGAGGATGAGGTTTCTCGCGGCGTCCCGTCCATTCGTGTTGGGCGTCGGGTATTTCAGAGTGATACGCCGTCGCGGCGCGTTGCCGTCTTCCCTACAGGGCAGTCATTCCCGGAGAGTCCGCCGTATCAACTGCACCGCGGCACGCCCCACGGTGGGCGAGCCCGGTGTCTTGGAAGCAACTACTTCAGTATCTGAGTGTCCAGCGGCGGCATCTCGCCTCGCTGATCCCATATTTTCGGCACGGTTCGCCACTCCCACGTCGTGCCCGCTCTTCGTTTACTGCTCCATAGTACTTTCTTCATGTGCCAACAAAAGACTGATGATGGGGTGTATGGGGCGTCATTTCGCGGGGTAAAGGATGTTGAAAACGAGGAGGACCGAGATGACGATGATGATGATGCCCAAGCCGATGAGCATGAAGGATATCTCATAGTTGGGAAAGCGACGGCCGCAGTGCGGGCAGCGGAAGGTGTCTTCGTTCATCGGAGTGTGGCACTCGGGGCATACGCGGATCACAGCGAGACCTCGCATTTATTATTGTATTATGTCGTATGGTGCATTACAATATGTTGAAATGAGGTGTCAAGGGTGATGATTGACGGGATATTTCGCGGTGTGGTGCATGTCGTACGCCGTTTCCGTGCGAGGGCGGTGCGGGCTGCAGTCGTACCGCGCGGACCGGCGGGGCGGACGTGCTGTGCAATCGGGCATCACCGTGCCGATGCATGCACGTGAGCAGGCGCGCGGTGGCACGTGCGGGGTTTCGTTGACAACGGAGGGAAAAAGTGCTACTGTATCAGGTAGTGCGCGACTGCGGCGACGTTCGGACAGTGCCAGGCGCCGCAGCGGGCCACCGGCCGGGAGTTCATGCAATGATGCACTCAGACCAGCGGCACCTCTGGCGGCATGACCATTCGTTCCAGCAGGATCAGCGTCATCCGGGTGAACGGCGCACCATCGCGGTCGCCGCGCTGACCGGTGTCACGATGCTCGTTGAGATCGGTGCCGGTGTCATGTCCGGTTCCATGGCGCTGCTCGCCGATGGGTTGCACATGGCGTCGCATTTCGCCGCGCTCGGCATCAGTGCGTTCGTGTACGTGTACGCCCGACGGCACGCACACGATCCCGGCTTTTCATTCGGCACCGGCAAAATGAATGCACTGGGCGGTTTTACGGGAGCCATCGTCCTTGCGCTCTTCGCTCTGGCGATGATAGGGGAAAGTTTCATGCGGTTTTTCCGTCCGGTGTCGCTGGATTATCAGCAGGCGTTGCCGGTCGCGTTGTTCGGGCTGGCGGTCAATGGCGCGAGTATTGCGCTGCTCGGCGCGCCGGAGCACGGGGAACGGCACGATTTCAACCTGCGCGCGGTGTACGCGCATGTTCTTGCGGATCTGCTCACGTCCGTGCTGGCGATCGGTGCGCTCGTTGCGGTGCAGCACGCCGGTGCGCTCTGGGTGGACGCCGCCGTCGGGATTCTGGGCGGAGGGCTCGTGATCCGCTGGGCGGTGGGGCTTTTCCGTCAGACCGGCGCCGTGCTCCTGGACCGGGTAGGACCCGAGGATATCCGCCGCCGGATCACGGAAAACATCGAGCGGGACGGTATGAGCATGATCACCGATTTCCACCTGTGGTCCATCGCGCCCGACCGGTACGCTCTGGAGATGTGCATCATTTCCTGCAGGCCGGAGTCGCCGGATGCCTACCGCGAACGCATTCCACGGGACATCCCCATCGCCCATGCGGCCATTGAGGTTCAGCCGTGCACTTCCAGGATTGCCCGGTGTGCCCGGCAGGTGCCGGGGTAGCTCATGAGCGGCGCACACGCCCTCCGTCATCCGGGGCTGTCGCGGTTCTGCCGGGGTGCGCGTGGCGTTCAGTGCCGGTGGTTGCGTTCCGGCGGGGCCGTGTAGGTCGGGAACGACAGCCTGAGGTGGCGCAGGTCGTGCTGTTCAAACTCCTCGGCGTAGCGTTTTTCCAGCTCCTCCAGTTTGGTGTTCCACTCCTCCCGCGACATGTGTTCCACGTCTGATCCGTACATCTCGTGCAGATCCCGCTCGGCGAGGCGGTGGATGAGCACGTCCATGGCGGTGTACTCATCATAGTCGTCGATGTGTTCCGCCAGGCCGGTCTGGTCTTCAAAGTCCCGGGCGGGGATCCATTTCCGGTGGCGCTGGTCGTATTCGGCGAGGCGGTCCAGACCGGCGGTTTTGCACAGGGAGAACAGTTTGCTCTCCAGATCGTCGAACTTCTTGATCGGCTGGCGCCGGTTGCTGTTGATCACCCAGTTGCCGGTGTAGACCAGCTGGAGGAGGAGTTCAAATTCCTTTTTAGTCAGTTCGATATTCATAGGGTCTCCTCGGTGGGTGCCGGTGTTGGCGCCGCCGGGTGCGGCGGGGAAATGGGGCACGGCATCCCGGATCCTGCGCGACCCGGGATGCCGCACGACGGTCCTGCTGCTATTTCGCTTTCCCGATAATGCGGAACACCTTGGTGCCGCAGTCGCCGCAGACGCCCTGCATCGCTTTCATGCCGTTTTTCATGACCTTTTGCTGGGCGTTTTTTATATCCACTTCCTTTTTGCACTTCATGCAACGGCCTTTTTCCGCCATGGCTGTATCCTCCTGAACCCGCTGGTGTCGCAGGTCGGTTTCCCGACGTTGCATGCTCACTACATTTTTTGGGGGTGCAGTTCAAGGGTTCGCGAAAACCCGTCCCGGGGAACCGAAACCGCCGGGCTGGGGCCGCAGGCGTCGTGACGCGGGTTGCCCGTCCGGGTTAGTCCCTGTCGTCGCGGTACGCGCGTTCCACATTGTTTTCCCGGCGGCGGTATTCCTCGCGGAGCGCGTCGTAGCGGTCCGTCACGGGGGCCAGTTCGTTGTAGAGCTGTTCAATGCGTATGCGCAGGCGGTGGCAGTCGCGCGACAGCGCCGCAATGGACGCGCCGTCGCCCCGGTGGGAGGCTTCCACCAGGGCCGCGGTTGCGGTGTGCAGCTTCTGTTCGCCATTCTCTATGGCGGATTCCAGCCGCCGGATGGACTGTTCCAGGGGTTTCAGCGCGGCGCTCCGTTCGGCCCGCAGCCGTGCCATGGCGCGCTTGAGTTCCTGGCGTACGGGCGCGCCTCCCGGGGTGCGCGGCCGCTGCGGCGTCTCTTCGTCAGCCCAGCCGCCGCGTTCCAGGAACTCCGCGTAGGTCCCGTGGAACACGGTCACCCGACCGCGGTCAAAGACGATGAGCCGTTCCGCGACGCGGTGCAGGTACTGCTCGTTGTGCGTGGCGACGACGACCGAACCGTCGAATTCCCCGAGGGCTTCCAGCAGGGAGTCGCAGGATTCCATGTCCAGGTGGTTGGTGGGTTCGTCCAGCAGTAGGAGGTGGCAGGGGCGGGCGATGACCGTGCCCAGCAGCACACGGCTGCGCTCGCCGCCGGAGAGCACGCCGATCGGTTTCTGCATCAGGTCCTCACCGAACATCAGGGCGCCCGCAATGTCACGGGCGCGCTGAGGCGAGGACGGGTCTGCCGCGAGGATGGCTTCCAGAACCGTCGTGTGTGGGGAGAGCGCGGCGTCGCCCGCGAGACCGAAGAACCCGGTCGCCAGCAGCGGGTGGCGCCGGATGGTGCCGGCATTCGGTGCCAGCTCGCCGGCCAACAGACGCAGCAGGGTTGATTTGCCGCGGCCGTTGCGCCCGATGACGCCGATGCGGTCCCGCCGCCCGATCTCCAGGGACAGGCCGTCAATTAACGGGGGAGCGGACGGGTCGTACCCGAAACGCAGATCTTCCGCTGCGAGCATCTGCGCGGCGGCGAACGGCGCCGACGCGAAGCGGAACTCCAGCGATTCCTCCGGGGCGATCTGCTCGATGGGGCGTTGTTTTTCCAGCATTTTCATGCGCGAGCGGACCAGGCCGCCCAAGCGGGCTTTCGCGCGGAACCGCCGGATGAACAGCTCGGTCTGCCGGCGTCGTTTCTCGTCGGCCGCGCGCGCCCGTTCGTGCACCTCCTCTTCCAGCGCCACCTGCTCGTACATCTTGCCGGTGTCACCCGGCATCTTGCGGGCACGTCCCCGGTGGAGGTACAGCGTGTGCGTGACGACAGCGTCCATGAATGAGCGATCGTGGGTAACCAACATCAGTTCCCCGGGCCAGGCGCGCAGAAAGTCCCGCAGCCAGCGCAGTGCGACGATGTCCAGGTAGTTGTTGGGCTCGTCCAGCAGCAGCAGGTCAGGGCGTGCCAGCAGCACGCGGGCGAGGCACACCCGCATCCGATATCCGCCGGAAAACTCCGCGCACGGCCGCGCGAGATCGGCGGTGGCGAACCCGAGCCCCGACAGCACCGCGGCGGCCCGCCAGGTGTCGTCGCGTTCTTCCGGGCGCAGCCCCCGTGCGGCCTCCTCCAGCACGGTGGATTCCAGGGTTTCCACGTGCTGCTCGAGGTGCCCGATGCGGTAGGCCGACGGTTTGACAACGGTCCCCTCGTCGGCGTGGGTGGTTCCCGCCAGGATGCGCAGCAGGGTGGTCTTGCCGTGGCCGTTGCGGCCGATCAGGCCGATGCGTTCGCGCGGTCCGACGGCGAACGACACGTCGCGGAACAGCACCCGCTCCCCGAAGGATTTACACAGTCCGTTGACGGTCAGCATGGGGCGGGTTCTACAAAATCGTGCGTCCGGCGCGCAAATGCCCCCGCTCCGTGCCGAAGAGGCGTGTCAGCAGGAGCCGACTATTTGACATGCCGCCCCGGATTATGTATACTTACACAATCAGAGCAGCGTGCCGTCGCGCGTCCCACCGCCGCTCACTCCGAGGGAGGCCCCATGATCGAAACACGAACCGTCGCAGGAATGCTGCTCGCCGCCGCGTGCGCACTGACCGCATGCGCCGGAGGAAAAGGGGACAAACCGCTGAAAACCGAAAACGACAAGGTGAGCTACGCCATCGGCTGGGATATCGCGCAGAGCCTCAAGCGGCAGCAGATCACGGTGAATGTGGACCTGTTGGCGCAGGCGATCCGGCAGAGCCAGGAAGACCGCACACCGCAGATGACCGAGCAGGAGATGATGGAGACGATGATGTCCTTCGGCCAGCGCCACAACGAGGAGCGTCGCCAGGCAGCCGCCAAGAAAGCGGAAACCAACCGAAAGGCCGGTGCGGAGTTCATGGAAAAGAACAAGACCGCCGCCGGTGTCAAAACCACCGCGAGCGGCCTGCAGTACAAGGTGGTGAAGGCGGGCGCGGGAGCTCGTCCCAAGGCCACCGATACCGTCACCGTCAACTACCGCGGTACGCTCATTGACGGAACCGAGTTTGACAGCTCCTACAAGCGCGGCGAGCCGGTTTCTTTCCCGCTCAACCAGGTCATCCCGGGGTGGACCGAGGGGCTGCAGCTGATGCCTGTCGGTTCCACCTACGAGTTCTACATCCCGGCGGACCTCGCCTACGGCGATCGCGACGGCGGGCCCATTCCCCCGGGATCCACCCTGATTTTCACCGTGGAGCTGCTGTCCATCGGCAAAAAGTAATCCCGTCCGCCGGTCGGGAGAGCCGGGTGTCCGCCGCACGTTCACGAGGGGTTCGATCGGACGCTGCGGTGTTGCGACAGCGCCGTCCGTCTGCGTGCGCGGGAGCGGCGCACCGGTGCTCTTGATTTGCAAAACATTAAATTAGTACATTGGTACTATGTGACACACTGATCACAGTCGCTGACATTCTTCGCGGAATCCCGCATGTCCAGAGAGAGCAGTCTCAAGGCGCAGTTTGTGGAGGGCTCACTGTCCGCCGTCACGGGCGGGTTCACCCAGCAGTATCTCACTCCGTTTGCCATCGCACTGGGCGCAAGCAACCCGCAGCTCGCGCTGCTCAGCGCCGTCCCCAATGCTTTTTACGCGCTGGTGCATCTGTTCACCCCACGCATCGCCGTCATCATCGGCAGCCGGGTACAGGCGATCACGTGGTTCGTCATCGGGCACGGTGCGATGGTGGCGGCTGTAGCCGGGGTACTGCTGTTGCCCGAGGCCGTGCGCGTGCATGCACTGATCGGTATAACCGTCGTGGAAGTGGTCTTTTTCGGGTTGGCCAGTCCCATCTGGGCCAGTCTCATGAGCGATACAGTGGATCGCACAGAGTACGGCCGGTTCTTCGGGCGGCGCAACCGCATTTTTGGGCTCATCAGCTTTGTAAGTTCTTGTGCAGCTGGGACGTTCCTGTTCCTGATGCACGACGCGCTGGTTGGGTTCGCACTGCTGTTCCTTGCCGCCGGGGTGTGCCGTATCGCGGGCGGAGCGTTCCTGTCGCGCATGGACGACCTGCCGCTGGAGCACCGGGAGGAGCAGCAGTTCTCGTACCTGGCCTTCCTGCGGCGGCTCCCGAAGAGCAATTTCGCCCGGTTCGTTCTCGGCGTGGCGCTGTTCAACCTGTGTCTCGGCCTGGCTGCCCCCTACTACAACGCCTACCTGCTCAAGGAACTGCACTTCAACTACCTCTTGTACATGGCGACGGTGTCACTGGCGACGATCGCCGGGCTTGTGTCGCTGCCGGTGTGGGGATCCCTTGCCGATCGGTACGGCAACGCCGGTGTGCTGAAGGCGAACCTCGCGCTGCTGGCGGCGGTTCCCGTGCTATGGATCGTCTGGAAACACCCCGTCTGGGCGGTGTTGATGAGCGCGCTGGCGGCGTACGTCTCCGGCGGGTTCGGCCTGCTGACCATGAACTTCATCTACGACGCGACGTCTCCCGGGGTGCGCACCCGGTGCATCTCGTACTTCCACCTGACCAATGCGATGTTCGCTGCCGGCGGCGCGGCGTTGAGCGGACGGCTCATCGGGATCATCCCGGCGGTGGTGAAGGGTTCGGTGTACCTCACTATGTTCGCCTGCTGCGGCGCGGCCGCCGCGATCGCGGTGTTCGCGGCGTCGCGGCTGTTCCGCGAGGTGCGTGAAGCGGAACCGATTGATCGTATCGCACTCATCGCCCACGTGTTCGGATTGACCGACATCGTTGCGTTCGGACGGAAGCGCTTCGCCGGGCGGCACCGGGGTGTGTAGGTGTCGCGCACGGATGGAGCGTGCGGCATCGCCGAGGGTGTCCGAAGGTGTGCCGCTGACGTGACGGGGTGATTCTCAGGGGACGGGAGGCATACGATGGATCTTCGCAATACCCGGAGCCGTGTTTCACGGAGTCGCCGGACGTCCGGCGGGGAACGTGCAGCGCGCCGTCCGGCGGATGTGCCGTCCGAGGTGTTGTTCGACCAGTGCACTCGGTGGATGCAGCGTCCGCCGGCACCTGATCCGTCGGAGGTGCGGCCGGAAGACGGATGGCGGCGCGGCGTTTCGGATCTGAGCATCGGACGGTTCGGCAGTTTGGGGAGCATAGACCCTGCGGATATTCCGAACAGTTGCTGGCAGACCCGCTACGAGAAAGGTGTGCCCGTGGGGAACGGGTTCCTCTGTTTCTCCGCGGTTGAGAAGCCGTGGATCACGGCGATCATTGGAACCGGCAACTTCCGGTTCAGCGAACAGATGGTGCGCCTGGCGCGCATCGTCGTTCCTGCGGGCGCCGCGGTGACCACCGCATCCAGCTGGGTGTGCCAGGTGCACCGCTACACGGTGCGCCGGACGCCGGTGCTCACCATCGCGCAGTCGTTGTTGTTCCCCGGCTTTGTATACGAACCCACCAGCTGTGAACTGGCGCTGCAGTTTGATGCACCGCACGCCCCGCGACAGGTGGTCTACCGCGGGGCGCAGGGGCCCGTGTCGCGCCCGGTCACCGCGGGGTACCGGTCGTCCGCCGACGGGGCCATGGCCGGTCCCTGGATGATGCTGTTCTACCACGATGCGCGGGGCATGCTGTTCGATATGCCGCTGCAGCTGGTGTTCGAACGGAATCCGTCGGCGGTCGCCTGGGACGAGGCGACACAGACGCTGCGCATCGTTTTCCCGCAGGCGGGGGTCAAAACCGTTATCCTTGCGCCGTTCGGCGCACGCCTTTTGGATCGAGGGACGACGGGCTGGTGGAAAGACGGTGTCCCCCGGGAGCTCCTGGACCGGCTGGATCGGTGGGCCGCCGCAGCCCTGGCGTACCCGGTGGCCTGCGAGGAACACTACCGCGTCGACGGCGCCGCGAGTACCGTGACCATCCGCAACGACTTCGGGTACGTGCGGCTCAGCGCTGCATGGGGGGTGCAACCGGTTGAGCTGGCCCCGCTGCCCCCGATCATGGGATTGGCGCGCGCGGAAGGCTACCCGGTGCACGTGCAGCAGCCCGTGGAGGATTGGGACACACCGACGCTGTACGGGCCGTACGTCGTGGCGCGCGCCAAGAATATCACCTACCGCGTGCCGTTGCACCGTACGATAGACATGACCACCCTGCCGATGCGCGTGCTCAACGATGAGCGCTGCGAACGGCTCCAGAGCGGACTGGTCGAGCTACTCAAGAAACCGTCCAACTATTTCAGCGGCAACATGCCGCAGAACCCCCTGCGGAAGTATCACGCCGACGTCCCCTCGTGCAATCTCAACATGCTCCGGGGAGTAGCGTGGGCGGTGTGGTCCGTGCCGGAATCCGAGCGTCCGGCGGTGTGGGACATCCTCGCCGGAGGCATGCACCGGTTCGGGTTGGACAACCTGCACGTTGAGCGCGAGCTCGTCAGCGGCCGCACGTTCGCCTACGGCGACAAGATCGCCACCGCGCGCTCCGGACGCCAGATCGCCTTCGATTCCGATACCGGCTGGTACAACGGGCAGAACCTCGCCGGGCTGTGGGCGTGGACGTGGTACGCCGGCATTGACGACGAATACCTCCGCGCGCGCTGGGACGCCGTCCGCATGCTCGCGGTGTACTTTGACCTGTTCAGCGACTGGGCGACGTGCACGTTCTGGGACAACAAGGCGGGACTGTTCATCTTTCCGGACGGTGCGCACTACGGCCTGCAGGGGATGATCGGCATGGCGCGCATGGCACGGCGCCTCGGCGAGACTGAAGCCGCCGACCGATACGTGTACCTCGCCGCCAAGACGTTCGCCACGGTGTACGCATTCTGGCACGCGAACCGGTTCGTGGAAACGAACGCGGTGTCGCTGCTGTTGCGCGGCTACGAGCCCACATCGCCGGTGACCGCCTTCATGGAATTCAAAGGACCCACGTTCCAGACCTTTTTCCCCGGGGAAGATGTTCGGTTCACCGGCTCGTTCTTCAGCTACTGCTTCCCTGAGTTGTACACCTTCCTGGAGGACTACTGTCTGGATCAGGCGCACGCGTTGGAGTACACGCTGCTGCCGCGGGCGCTGGGCGGCGACGCGCGCTCGTTTGTGGAGTACGGCCATCGCCTCATACGGGAGTGGGAACCAGAGGACGAAGGGGTCGCCGCGCACTTCTACTTCCTGGATCCCCGGCTGATGACACGGGCGATGCTGTTCCATGAATCGCTGGATACGCTCCGTAGCTACACCGACCGGCTCACCGCCGCCGTGGTGGAGTGCTTTCTGGTGGGTTCTCATCCGATGGTACGCTGTCCGACGCAGGTGCGGTTCGGCGGCGCGGTGTGGGACGAGCGCACCCGCAGCCTGTCGGTGACCCTGGCGGCTCCGGAACCGACGACCTGCACCCTGGAGATTTCTTGGCCGGAAGCGCCGGTAAGTGTTGTAGGGCCGGGGGAAATCGGGACACACGATCCCGGCACGTCGCGCACGTACGTAACGATCCGGTGCGAGACTACGTTTGAGACCGTCACCCTGCGGTGGTGACCACGGTGTCCGGCGCCTTCACACGGGAGAGCGCTCCGGAACCGGTGGGCATTCCATAAAAGGAGTACTACATCATGAAATCCAAAGCACAGACGAAACCGGTATACCTTGACAAGTCAAAGTCGGTGACCGCCCGCATCAATGACCTGCTGCGCCGGATGACCGTCGCCGAAAAAGCCGCCCAGCTGTACGGCCGCTGGGAACCGGAGCTGTTCAAGGGCGGCGTCTTCAATGAGGAGCGCCTTTCCGAGCTCATCGGCGGTAACGTCGGCCTGGGTCACCTGTGCGCCCCGACCCGGTCGTACGACGTGCGCACCGGCGTTGAGCTCGCCAACAAAATCCAGCGGTTCTTCCTGGACCGCTGCCGGATCAAGATCCCCGTCCTCATACACGATGAAGTGCTACACGGCCTGATGGCCAAGGGCGCCACCTCTTTCCCGCAGGCGATTGCGCTCGCTGCTTCATGGGATCCGACTCTGATGAAAACCGTCGCGACCGCCATCGGCAGGGAAACCCGTTCCCGTGGGATTGTACACGCGCTGACTCCGACGATCAACATCGCACGCGACCCACGGTGCGGACGTACCGAGGAGACTTACGGAGAGGATCCGGTGCTCACCGCCGCGATGGCGGTCGCGTTCGTCGCCGCGCTGCAAGCGCAAGGCGTCGCCGCCACCATCAAGCACTTCACGGCCAACTTCGTCGGCGACGGCGGCCGCGACAGCGGCGAGATACACTTCTCCGAGCGGCACCTCCGAGAGGTGTACCTGAGAGCGTTCCGGGAAGTCATCAGGCGCGCCGGGCCGCAGGCGCTCATGGCGGCGTACAACTCGCTGGACGGGGTCCCGTGCTCCGCCAATAAGTGGCTGCTCACCCGGGTGCTGCGCGAGGAATTCGGGTTCAAAGGCGTGGTGGTCTCGGATTACGACTCCGTCCCTCACCTGCGCGACAAGCACAAGACCGCCGCGACGTACGCCGATGCCGCGGAACAGGCACTGGAAGCGGGCCTGGATGTGGAGCTACCCAACCCGACGTGTTTCGCGTTCATCCCCGAACTCGTCCGACGGCGGAAACTCTCCGCGGTTGTTCTCGACGCTGCGGTCCGACGGGTTTTGGAACTCAAGTTCTGGACCGGCATCATGGACCGGCCGTATTTCGATGTGGACCGGGCGGTCGCCGTCACCGACTGCGCCGAACATCGGGCACTGGCCCGGAAAGCAGCTCAGGAGTGCATCGTCCTGCTCAAAAACGCCGACAACATCCTGCCGCTGAGCAAGTCGCTGCCGTCCATCGCCGTCATCGGGCCCAACGCCGACACCGTCCGGTTGGGCGGCTACAGCGGGTCCGGCATGAAAACCGTCTCCCCGCTGGAAGGCATCAAGGCCGCCGTCAGCCCCGACACCGTTGTTAACTTCGCGCAGGGATGCACCATCCGCGGGTCTGCAACCGACGGCATCGCGGAAGCGGTTGAAGCCGCCCGGCGGTCTTCCGTCGCGGTGTTGTTCATGGGCAACTGCTCAGGGTGGACCTTCATGGGCGACGAGATCTCCGAAGGGGAGGACTCCGACCGCATGAACCTGGACCTCATGGGCGTGCAGGAACGGCTCATCAAGGAAGTCGCCGCCACCGGCACGCCGACCGTCGTGGTGCTCAACGCCGGCGGCGTAGTGACCATGATGAACTGGGTGGACTCCGTTCAAGCTGTTGTGCACATGTGGTACGCCGGCGAGGAGACCGGATCAGCTATCGCGGACATCCTGTTCGGCACGGTGAACCCCTCCGCCAAGCTGCCGATTTCGTATCCCAAGTACACCGGACAACTGCCGCTCTACTACAACCAGAAACCCTCCGGCAGACGCTGGGACTACACCGACCTGCGGGGGGAACAGTTCCTGTTCCCGTTCGGATTCGGGCTCAGCTACACCACGTTCGCGTATACCGATCTCACCGTATCTCCCGCATCCGCGCCCAAAACCGGCCGCATCAAAGTGTCCGTGACTGTGGAGAACACCGGAAAACGTGACGGCGCCGAAGTCGTGCAACTGTACCTGACCGATGTCTACGCGCGCATCGCGCGACCGGTGAAAGAACTCAAAAAATTCCAGAAACTGTTCCTGAAAGCCGGCGAAAAGAAGAGAGTGACATTCACGCTCACCGCCGAGGACCTTGCGTACCTAGACGACCGCTGGAAGCCGGTGGTGGAGCCGGGGGAATTCGCGGTACTCGTCGGCGGCAGCTCGGCGTCCGGTCTGACCGGGAGCTTTACGATCCGGTAATACGGCACTGCGGGAAACCCCGCAATTCATCGGCTTCGCCTTCGGATGCGCGGGCGTGCGTTCTCCCGCCGCTCACGGAAACCGTCGGGCGAACGGCGCCGGCGGCACGGGTGCAACGGACGCGCAGACCGTCTGTCGCCGTCGGCGTCCGTCCGAGCGTCGTCAATCACTCATCCCCGGCGGCTCAACGAGCGCCGCGGGCGCGGAGAACGGCCACGTTTCTTCGCCGGGATCGAGACCATCGGGAGAAGCTGCGCACGGTTCTGTTCAGCACCCGCCCGCACGGTTTCCTTGACAAGCGTCGCGTGAAATGCTATCACGCTTCAGGCCTCGAGTGGCAGGATGCACATCCTCGAACCAAGGAGAACGCCATGGCATCAATCACCAAGGAACAGTTGATCGAGCTGCTCAACAAGGATCTGGGGTTGGAGTACACCGCCTGCGTGCAGTACACGCAGCACCAGGGGGTGCTCAAGGGCGCGATGTACCAGACCATCCAGAAGGAGCTGGTGATCCACGCGCAGGAGGAGCTCGCGCACGCCACCGTCCTAGCAAACCAGATCGCGTACCTGGGCGGCGTCCCCACCGTCATCATGCCCACGCCGAAAGTTTCCCCGAAAAACGAAGAGATGCTCCAGCAGGATCTGGAAGGCGAGAACGACGCCATCAACCGCTACATCGTCCGCGTCAAGCAGGCCGAGGAGCTCAACCTCTACCACCTCGCCCAGCAGCTGCGCACCATTCTTGCGGTGGAACAGGAACATGCCATGGACCTGGAGCAGGCGCTGGGCAGATAGGCCTCGGGCGCGGGGCCCGATGGCAGCTTTCGCCCGGTTGGGACCGGGGCCGGTGCATCGCCGGTCCATCTGAAGAGGTCGTTCCGGCATACGCATCCAGTGTGTCCGGCTGCCCGTTGACTCGTCGGAGGGTTTGTATATGGATGCGCATGGTACCCGAAGCGCGACGAACCGCATTCCCAGCCCACCCCGCCGCACGCCCTGCGCGATGAGAAATACCCGCACGATTCTCCCGTGCGCCGTCACCGTACTGCCGGCCCTGCTGTGGTTCACCGCGTGCGATCGGGTACGCACGCGCCCGGAAGCGGATGCCGATGTGGCCGTTGCGGTGTTTCGCGACATGCTCAGCGACGACAAGAAGCCGTTCGCGCTGACCGCGGTGGCGGTGCGTCCGGGAGCGTACACACACCCGCAGGCGCGGGAAGCGGTGGTGTCATTCACCGACCTGAATCAATCGGCCTCCAACAACCGTGCGGAGGTGTGGCTGCTGCGCCGGCAGAAACGCTGGCGTGCCGACCGCCGGCTCGCCGAAGCCGACGAGGTCGGGTGCAGCACCATTGACGTGGACGGTGACGGCGCGCTGGAAGTGTGGGTGGTGGGGCGCAGCGCGCGGGACGGCGTGGTCAGTACCGGGGGCAGCCTGATCTCCTTGAGCAGCGTCTCCTACTCCGTGCTCTATTCCTACCGCGGTTACGATCGCACCGCGCTCGAAGAGCCCGGCCCAGCGTACCGCTCCTGCGAGGTGCGATTCCGGGATTCAGGGAAACACGGTGCGCCCATCCTGGAGGAAACTTCCGTCACAAAGTATTTCTCTCGGCACCTGCGTCGCGGCGTCACGTGGTACGTCGAAGTGGCTTCGGTGACCCGCACGATGGACCATGTGTTGCACCATGGGCGCTACGTGCCGATCGGGTTTGCAGTGCCCACGGAAGAAGAACTGCGTGACCCGCTGACCGTTGCGGTCCCCACGGTACGCCCGTCTACGGCGGTTGCCCGGGTGCCCGAGATCGTTCCCGCCGCAGACCTGCGCAATGTGGCGGGAAACGCGGCCCTGGAGTTCCTGGACGCCTACGAACGCGTGGTACTCGCAAAGAACGGTTGTGTGATCACCGCCGCCGATGCGCGCTCGGCGTCCGGCGTGTTCGCCCCCGGGCATCCGCCGTACATCGGGCCGGGTGTGGTCGTCTATCTGTATCGCTTGTTGGCGGATAAGGCGCAACAGTCGTTCGAGCGCGAAGTGCTCGCGGAAAAATTGTACGTTGTCGCCGCCGGCGCCGCCGAACGCCTGCGCGGGCAGATGGATTCGGTCCCCTACACGCTGCGGACGCCGGTCCGGGCGGCGTACGCCCACGTCGCCGCCATCGCCATGCTGATGAATCCCGAGTATGCGGTGGATCCGGACTCTACGGTCGCACTCGCGGTCTCCCGGGCCAGGTTGTTCGTCGCGCCATCATCCGGTGCGGGCGGTATCGACACCCCTGCAGACCGGTCCCGCCGGGCCCGGGACCTCGCTGCAGCGATGCCGTTCCGGTGCGAAACGCCCGACGGTATCCGCGCCGCGGCCCTGCTCTCCCTGGCGATCTGGTCCGATGCCGATGTTCTGGATGCCTACCGCGTGCTGCGACGATCGCTGCGGTTCCTGGAGGGACCGCCGGAGGCGGACGGGCCTGAGGAGGTGCTCCGTGCGGTGTACCGGGTCTGCGGACCGGTGGCGAAGCCGTCGGCGCTGTCGGATCCGAAGATAACCGCCGCATTGATCCGCGAACTGGGCGGCATCGGGACAAAGAGCGGCTTCGCTGCGATTCCGAGGGGAGCACCCGTGATACAGCGGATGACGAACCGGCTCGCCGGTCCGCTGAAAGGCGGGCCGACCGGCGCGATGCTCGCCTATGTGCTGGGCAACGATGCCGCCGGGTTGGATGCCGCGGGCGCGAAAGCCGCCGCGCCGCTGCGTGGGTGGATGGCTGCGGAAACGGTCCCGAAATCCCTGGCCGCCGGAGCGGATGCCGAGACGTGGTTGTGCGCTGCGCTCCGCTCGTTCGGACGGCGGACGGGTTCCGGCATGCCGTGGTACCTGCGCCGACCTTCGTGGGCGCTCGTTACGCTCAACACGCAGCTGGCGGGCTGGTGTTTCCGGAGCGGAGATCACGGCACATCCTCGTCGGCGGTCCGGTCCGCCGGAGCTGATGCGCCGCCGGTGCGGTCATCGGGGACGTTTCCCGGGTACGTGGAACCGGTGCCTCAGTTCTATGCCGTCATGGGCGCGCTCACCGCATACACCCAGCGGATGCTTGCTGCATACCCTGGTGTTTCCGAACGCCTCACCGACCGGTTCCGGGACCTCGAGACGCTGTGTTTCGCGCTGCAGCGCATCGCCGGCAAGTTCCTGATGGACGAATCTCTCGACGCGGGTGATGCCGCGGTGCTGGACGGTTTTGCACGGCTGGTCGGACGTTTCGAGTCCGAGCTGGCGGGCGGTGCTTCGGGCGCGAACACGCCGACGGCGTCTCTGGCGGAGCTCGGACGGTCAAAGACAGCGATCCGGTACGCCGCGACGGGCCGTCCGCTGCGCATCATCGCCCTGGTGCCGTCGCGCGGACGTTTGTACTGGGCATCCGGCGTACTCCCGTCGTACTACGAGTTTGAAACACCTGCGGCGGCACCGCTACACCCGGACGCCTGGCGCCGAAGAGCGGCGGACGGCTATGTGGCGGACGGCCGCATCCCGTTCCTGTGGCGCTCCGGACTCGGACTCGGCGGCCGTCCTCCGGTTCCCGCGAAAACCCCCGCGCCGAAAACATCCCCATCCAAACCCGGCAGCGCGCCGGCTCGAAAAACACCCGCGAAGAAATGAGTGTTCTATCGGTTTGCTCGGACCCGTACAGGCTCTCGTGCATGCTTCGTACCGGGGATCAGCGGATCGGTTTTGTCTAGTTCCAGGCGGCGTACCGGACGTGTGTTTGATATGCGGCGCTGAATATGCTACAACACGACCGTGCCATGACCAGGAAGACCGCGCAGCTCGTCCGTTTCGGTGTCTCCGTCGAGCAGGATCTGCTCGCTGCGTTCGACCGGTGGATGCGCACCACCACCCACCCCAACCGCTCCGAGGCCATCCGGGACCTGATGCGCGAACAGCTGGTCCGTCAGCGCTGGACCGCCGGCGGGACGGTCGCCGGCGCCGTCACCATCGTGTACGCCCACCACCGGCGGGACCTGGTCGGGCGCATTGTGGACCTGCAGCACGACTTTCAGGACGCCATTATCTCCACCCAGCACGTGCACCTGGACCACCGCCGTTGTCTGGAGATCATCGCGGTGCGCGGCACATCCGGCCGCATCAAGGATCTCGCTGACCGCCTGCACGCGCTCAAGGGCGTCCTCCACGCCACGCTCGCGATGGCCGCCGCCGGCGACCGTCCGTAACGGGAACCGCTCCGCAGCCGATGCCCCTCGCCACCTGCAAGGCACCCTTGATTTCCTCGTCGAAATGTGCTACGAATGTGTGCAATCGTGCTACTATTGTTCGTGAGGGGGTGCTGCGATGGTGCGGAAAACGATGGGTATGGTGCTGCTGTGGTGCGCATGCCGGGTCGCTGCTGGCGCGCAGGGAACGGTCGCGGAACCGACGCTGCGGACGGACGAGGTGCACCTGTCGGCGGAGCGGACCGCGACGACGCCGACGCTGGCGGAGTCCCTGCTGACGTTGCTGCCGGTCAGCGCGAGCGTGGTCACGGCGCAGGACATCGCGCTCACCAACGCGCGCGCGCGACAACCGACATTCTCGGGATGCTGCCCGGTGTGTTCATCCGACGTACCGGCGCGTTCGGACGCACAGATCCGTACATCCGCGGTATCGGGGATAACGGCCGGCAGATCGGGGTGTTCATCAACGGACGTCCGGACAAGATGGCGTACTTCGGCTGTTCGGTCACTCACACGCTGCCGCTCAATAACGTGGAACGCATCGAGCTGATCCGCGGGCCGGAATCGGTGCTGTACGGTTCGGAGGCGTTCGGCGGGGCGGTCAACATCATCACCCGCCGCGCGCACCAGCCGATCGAGGGGATGCTGACGGCGTCAGCCGGCTCGTTCAATACGATCACCTACCGGCTGCAGCACGGCGCGCGGGTGAGCGACGCAGATTACTTCATCAGTATCAACCGGGATACCAGCGACGGCCACACGGCCAACGCCGCCTACAACGCGACCGACTTCTCGGCGTCGGGTGCATACCGGCTGCCGGGAGGCGGCGAGGTGGTGCTGGACGGCAAGTTCTTTGACGGCGTCAAGAACGAACCGTACCCGTCTCCCGCCGGCACCTGGAACGACTACGCCCGCGGCTCATTTGAAATCACCGGTGCGCGTCCCGTCGGCCCCGCCGATCTGTCGCTCAAGGCGTACCGCACCTTCGGCGAGCACCGATTCTCCGATGGGTTTCACTCCCGGGACTACACCGACGGTGTCATGGCGCACGCCCGTGTAGGGCTGTTCGGTGGCAACACGCTGCTGGCCGGCGTGGATACCCGGTTCCAGAACGCTGACATTCTCGCGGGCCCCATGCCCGCCCGAATGCTGGGCAGGTTTGCGAAGTCGGAGTTCGGCGTCTTTGTGCACGACGAGCACACGCTGTGGAACCGGTTGACTTTCACCGGCGGTGTGCGCTGGAATTCCGACGAATACGCCGGGTCGGTGTTGACGCCCAAGGCGGGTGTTGTGTTCAACACCCTGCGCGGCACAGTGCTGCGCGTACTGTACAGCGAGGGGTTCCGCGCGCCGCAGCTCAACGATATGTACCTGTTCGCCGGCAATCCTGACCTGCGGCCCGAGCGAATCGCCAATACCGAGGGTGGTGTCCGCCAGAGCATCGGCGATGCGGTGTTCATCGACGTCGCGGTGTACCACATGGAGGGATGGGACCTCATCCGTCCGGCGGCCGGCCGCAAACAGAATATCGGGAGATTCCAGTTCAACGGAGTGGAGACGATGCTGTCGGTGCGCATCGCGGAGGGTCTGAGCGCACAGGCGAACTACACGTGGTTTGACCCGGGTGTTTACACCATGGGACAGGCGCTGGACAAGGCGGGAGCGTCCCTCGCGTGGCGCCGCAACAGGGTATCGGCGATGGTTTCCGGGCAGTACGTGGGACGGTACTACGCCGCGGACAACGCGGCCCAGCGGATTGATGATTATGTGGTAGTGGATGCGAAGGTTGATGTGCGCGTGCTGGAGTTCCTCAGCGTGTTCGCAGCGATTGACAACGCCACGGATACTTCGTACACCATCTACAACAGCGGGTTGTACCAGGGGTTGTACCAGATGCCCGGACGCTCGGTGACCGCCGGCATGACCGTGCGGTTCAACTGAAGGGTACCTCGCGGGGGAGTGCGACCTGACAACGCTGCGGAGGAGCGGTATTTCGCGATTTCCGGTCTGGGCCGTGTGCACCATCGGTATCATCGCGGCCGGTGTGGCGGGGACGTTTCGCGCCCCCGGCTTCGCACGGACTGCACCGGCCGGCACCTCCGCACGGCTGCGGGTCGTGGTGACCACGACCCACCTGGGTGCATTGGTCTCCGCGATCGGCCGGGGGCGCACCGAAGCCGTGGTGCTGGTTCCCGGTGGCATGTGTCCGGGACACTTCGACATTTCGCCGGCGGTGGTGCGGCGGGCGGAAGGCGCTGACCTCTTCCTCCGCCACGCGTGGGAACGCTGGGTCGCGGACACCGCCCGCCGCCTGACCGGTTCGGAAGCCGTTGCGATCGCAGCGCCGGGCAACTGGATGGTCCCCGAGCGGAACCTCGCCGCCGCGGAAGCGGTGCGTGACGCACTCACTCGGGTGGATCCTGCGGGGAGCGGCGCGTACCACCGCAACTATGCCGCGTACCATGCCGCTGTGGATTCTCTTGCGCGGTGGTTGGACCGGGAAGCGGCGGCCTTCCGCGGCGTGCCGGTGGCGGCTTCGGCTCAGCAGCGGGAGTTTCTGGAACGCGTGGGCATGCTCATCGCGGCGGAGTACGGCCGGGCCGAGGATATGAGCGCTCGGGAAGTGGCGGGGGTGATCGATGCGGCACGCGCTGCGAACGTGCGGCTGGTGGTGGACAACCTGCAGAGCGGTCCGGACGCGGGCGCTCAGATAGCGCGAGATTTGGGGGTGCCGCACGTCACGCTCACCAACTTTCCCTTGGACGCAGGGTATGAAGCGGCGCTGCGCGCCAACGTTGCATCCCTGCGAAGGGCGCTCCGTGCACGCCGTCGTTGAGCTCCGGTCGGCGGGGGTGTTCCGTCATCAGCAGCACCTGCTGCGTGGTGTATCTTTGGATGTCTCCGCCGGGTCATGCGTCGCGGTCATCGGACCCAACGGCGCGGGGAAAACCACGCTCTTGCGCGTCATAGACGGGTTGATCCGGCCGACGTCTGGAACGGTGCGGGTGTTCGGCGGGAATCCCGCCGGCCTGCACGGGCATCGGCTTCGTGCGGACATCGGGTACGTGCCGCAGCTGCACCCGATCGCAGAAAACCTCCCGATACGTGTCCACGATGTGGTCGCCATCGGGCGGTTCGGACGCGTCGGTCTGTTCCGCGGGCTGTCCGCCGCGGACCGGCGCATCGTCTCCAGCGCGCTGGACCGGGTCGGTCTCTCGTCTCTCGCCGACGCGGCGATCGATCGACTTTCCGGCGGTGAACGGCAGAAAACCTCCATCGCCCGCGCGCTCGCCCAGCAGCCGCGGCTGCTGTTGCTGGACGAACCAGCCGCCAGCCTCGACCCGCGCTCGCAACGCGATGTGCTGGACCTGATCGCCGCCCTCCACCGCGACTCCGGCATGACCATGCTGCTGGTCACACACATCCTCTCACACATACCCGATGCCTGCGACACCGTTGTCGTCATGGCGGCGGGCGGTATCCTCGCCAAAGGCACACCCGAAGAAACGTTGCGCGACGAGGTGTTGTCGGCTGCCTACGGGTGCCGGGTCGTCGTCACCCGCACGGACGACGGGAAAAGACACTTCCACATGCCCGGCGGGCACGGGTAGGACGCTGTGGACCTGTTCGCGTACGCCTTCATGGTGCGCGCGTTCATCACTGCGGCGCTGGCGGGTGCGGTATGCGGCATCGTTGGGGTGTGGGTAGTGCTGCTCAACATCCCGTTCATCAGCGTGGCGATGGCGCACGCGGCGTTCGCGGGAGCGGTGTTCGGCGTGCTGCTGGGGGTGCACCCGCTGCTGTCTGCTGTCGTATGCTGCACGCTCAGCGCGCTGGTCGTCGGACCCCTGGCGGATCGCGCCCGTATGTCGGCGAATGCCTCGCTCAGCGTGGTGTTCTCTCTGGTGTTGGGCGCTGCGTTCATGGGTATTGGGTTCATCCGCGGTCCCAAGACGGAGGTGCTCAACTACCTGTGGGGGAACATCCTCACGGTGGCGCCTGCGCACGTGCGGTTGCTGGTCGTCCTGGCGGCGCTGATCGGGCTGTTCCTGGCGGCATGCCGTAAGGAGATACTGGCGATCCTTTACGACCGGGAGATCGCCCGGTCGGCGGGGATCCGCGAGCGGGGAATCTTCTACCTGTTATTGTCCCTGACCGGTATCGCGGTGGCGCTCAACATCGGTACCGCAGGCGGTCTGCTCATCTTCAGCCTCGTGACCACGACGCCCCTCGCGGCTCGGCAGGTGACGCGTTCGCTTCCCGCCATGTACGCGGTATCCGCTGCGTTCGGCATGGTGGCGTGCTTCATCGGCCTCGCGGTGTCGTTCTGGTGGTCGGTGCCCACCGGCGCCAGCATTATCATCGCGTCCGGCACCATTTTCGGCATATGCCTGCTGATTTCGCTGCACCGGAGGAATCCTGTATGAGCGATCCCACCGTTCGAAAGCACACCGCGGGACCCCGCCGTTCTTCCGGCAGCGCGGGGACCACCATGCACGGGAGAATGCACGGATGTACTTCCGGTGATCCGGCGGCTGCGCACCGCGCGTTCTTCGATGCTCACGCCGAACAGTGGGACGATTACATTACTGAAGAACAGCGCCGCAAGATCCGGCGGCTGGTCGTGCGGTTCGGCATCCGACCCGGTGACCGGGTGCTGGACATCGGCTGCGGCACCGGCGTGCTGCTGCCGTACCTCGGGCGGCTCGCCGGTCCCCGCGGAGTGGTGCACGCGGTGGACTTCGCGCCGCGGATGATCACTGTCGCCCGGCGGAAGTTCGGGCGGCGGTACCGCTACACGGTCGCCGATGCACGCCGCATGCCGTTTCCCGGGGGTTCGTTTGATGTGGCGGTCTGCTACTCGGTGTTCCCGCACTTTCAGGACAAGCCGGGAACACTCGCTGAAATACGGCGGGTGCTCGCGCCGGGCGGCCGCATCATCATCGCCCACATCGATTCCCGCCGCAGCATTAACACCTTTCACCGTTCGGTGCACGGCGTGGTCCGACATGACCAAATGCCAGCGAAGCGCGCGATGGTGAGACTACTGAAAAACGCCGGCTTCGTGCGTGTGTCGGTCTGTGACCGCCCGGACTTATACACTGCCCGGGGAACGGCGCCCGCCGCCCGCCGGTAGTTCACGCGCGCCCCGCGCCGGGGAGATTGCGCCGTGTCACGGCCGTGCTCCGCTGGAAAAAACCGGCCACCCCCTCTTGACAAAGCAGCCGGGATGTTGTATAGATGGAAATGGCTTTCAATAAGAGATCCGTATCTCCGCGAACCCGGACGGACGCGGCGGCGTACCTCAGGCAGTGGGGGCTCCGTGTCACGCGCCCGCGCCTGGCGGTGGTTGCCGCGTTGGAGCGCACCGCGGGGCACCTGAGCGCCGATGAGATACGGCAGGCCGTCCGGGCCGGTGGGGAACGTGCGGGGCTCACAACGGTATACCGCACGCTGCAGCTGCTCGAACGCATGCAGCTGGTTGTGCGCCACGAGTTCGGCGACGGGGAGTGTCGCTACGAACTCGCCGATGGATGGTATAAAATGCATCACCACCACCTCGTCTGCAGCGAGTGCGGTACGGTCACCGAATATCGTGCATTCGAAGAAGAAAACGCTTTGGTGGCGCGCATGCAGGAGGTGCTCTCGCGGAAGTACCGGTTCACCATCCGGGGCCATCAGTTCAACTTCCTGGGGCTGTGCGCGAGGTGCTGCGACCGGTCTGCGCGGACACAAATATGAATACAATGTTCATGAACAGAGGTTTCGGGATGGTCCGCGCGACGCCGGTGCTGTGCTGTGCCGTCGGTGCGGTCGTTGCGATCCAGGTGGGGTTCGCTCTCCCGCTGCATCGGCACCCAGCGCCTGAACCCGACTGCGCACCTGCATGCGTGCACGATGAGGAGTGCCCGCTGTGCGCGGCGATGGTTTCGGTGAGCCCCGTCGTTCCCATCGGAGCACCTATCCCCGCACCCGTTCACTGCGAAGCTCCGGTCGTATCGGCCGGTCTGCATTGTTGCGCTGACACACATCCGTGTGAGGCGCGTGCTCCTCCCTTCCGCTGCTCCGTTCCCCAGCCTAACGCTGTTCCCCGATGTGCGACGGCAGGCTGCGGCGGTGCGTCTGCAATCGCACGCGCACCGGAGTGCGGTCTGCCGGAGCGAATGCTCATGTGCCACGTGAGGAGTAACCAGCATGAATATGCACATTTCAGCCCGGAGTACACAACACAGATTGCTGCCCAGAAGGAAAACGACGGCGGCGGTACTGCTGGGTATCGTCTTCCTGCTGCCCGCAGGGCTCGCAGCGCAGTCTTCTCAGAAAAGACACACCGGCCGATCCGCGGCATTGATGCCAGACATCAGCGTTATGGGCGATATCGCTCTGAAGGCATCGTCGGATGAAAGCGACGCCGAGCGCGGCAGGGTGCTGTTCCGCGAAGTGGAGATCGGATTCCAGGGGTACCTGTATCCCAACCTCCGCGCCGACATCTTCCTCGCGCTGCACCGCAACGGCGAGACGATGGAACCGGAGCTGTGCGAAGGATCCCTCTCGCTGTTGAACCTGTACGGTGGCCTGGCGCTGCGGGCCGGCAGGGTACACGTGGATATCGGTAAGATCAACAAGGTGCACCAGCACGAACGCCCGTACGCCGATCAGCCGCTGGTGCTGACCCGTTTTTTCGGGGATCACGGCCTCGTCGCCGACGGTGCGGTGGCGAGCTGGCTGGCGCCGCTGCCGTGGTTCTTGCAGGTGGATGTCGGGCGCTGGTACGCGTCGCCGCACGCACACCACGAGCAGGCGGGAGAAGCGGGTAATGCAGAAGAGGAGCACCACGAACACCACGGTGAGTTCAGCCTCGCGCGGGAGCTGACCACGGCGCGACTCTGGACGGGGTTCACGGTCACGAATGACGTGGACGCCGAGCTGGGGGTGAATGGTATGGCGGGATTCGGTCCTCACGTGCGTGAACACCAGGACGACGTCGCCGTCGTGGGAGCGGATCTCACCCTGAAAGTACGTCTGGATGCCTTTCGCCGCGTGCTGCTGCAGGGAGAGTGGTACCGGCTGCGCCGCACTGTCCCCATCGGCACACTGGAACGGGACGGCTGGTACACCTACGCTGGATACCGCGCATCGCGGTACTGGGAGTTCGGCGTGCGCTACGACCGGTCCGATAATGCCATGCCGGAGCTGGAGAGTGCCGGACAGCTTGCGCTCATTGCCACCAACTCGTTCACCGAGACGGCGCGGGTACGGTTGCAGTACCTCTACAACACGGAGACTCTGGTGACCGAATGGTGGCTCCAGACCGTGTTCGGCCTCGGGCCCCACTCGCACCCGATGCAGTGAGAACCTCAAACATTTTTACGAAGGAGAGCGTACACATGACCATCAAACGCATGATATGGTGCGCAGCGGCCGTGCTGTTTATGTGGTTGCCGGTCGCCGCACAGCCGCTGAAAGTGGTAACGACGCTGGAATTGCTCCGCGACATCGCACAGATCATCGGCGGTGACCGGGTGGTCGTCCAGAGTCTCGCCCGAGGGACGCAGGACCCGCATTTTGTGGAGCCGCGGCCGTCCATGGTGACCGTGCTGCGGGATGCCGATGTGCTCATCAGAATCGGGATGAGCTTGGAGCCGTGGGCGGACAGCGCCGCGGAGGCATCGCGCAACGGGAAGATCCGTTTCGGGCGTGACGGGTACCTGGATGTGTCACAGGACATCCCGAAACTCGACGTCATCGAAGGCAAGATAGACGGCCGTGCGGGCCACGTGCATCCCGAGGGGAATCCGCACTACTGGCTGGATCCGGAAAACGGCATCATCATCGCCCGGACCATCACGGAGCGGTTCGCCGCCCTGCGTCCGGAACACGCCGCGGAGTTCCGGCGCAACTACGAAGCGTTCACCCGTGAGCTGCGTGCGGACATCGAGCGGTGGCGGAGCATGTTCGCCGGTATCGAGAACCGGTCCATCGTCACCTTCCACAAGAGCTGGGGTTATTTTGCCGACCGTTTTGGACTGGAAGTTGTCGCGGAGATGGAACCGCTGCCGGGAGTGCCGCCGTCCGCCAAACACCTTGCGGAAGTCGCACGCACCATGCAGGAGACGGGGACCCGGGTCATCCTCGTCGAGAACTTCTACCCCGAACGGCCGGCGCGTTCCCTGGCGGCACGCACCGGCGCCGCGGTTGTCCGGGTTGCCACGGATGTCGGCGGCTCGCCGGAGGCGACCAAGTACCGCGCCATGCTGGATGCGGTGGTGCGTGCCGTCGCCGGAGCGCTCTCACGATGAACGCACCGATCATCGCATTCCGCGACGTGGTGCTGGGGTACGGACGCACCGTCATCGTCCCGGGGATATCGTTTGCGGTATCCCCGGGCGATTACCTCGGGATCATCGGGCCCAACGGTTCCGGCAAGACCACACTGCTGCGGACGGTCCTCGGGTTGCACCGTCCGTTGTCCGGGCGCATCGAGCGGCGTCTCGGATCCCGGTTCGGTTACTGCATGCAAAGGCAGTCCTTGGATACGCCGTTCCCCTTCAGCGTCTTTGAAATGGTTCTGATGGGTCGTATCGCGATCCGTGGCGTTTGCCGGCGGTACACGGAAGACGACCGCCACGCTGCACGAGAGGCGCTGGACCGACTGGGGATCCGCCACCTGGAGGACCGGCCGTTCCGCGAGCTGTCCGGCGGCCAGCGGCAGCGGGTCATCATCGCCCGCGCGCTCGCCGGGGAGCCGCACGCACTGGTGCTGGATGAGCCGACGTCCGACCTGGACCTCGCATCAGAACGGGAACTGCTGGACATCCTCCGGACGCTGAACCGCGACGGTCTCGCGGTGCTGCTCGTATCGCACGAGCTGGGCAATGTCATCAACGAAGCGAAATCGTTCGTTTTCCTGAATGCCGGAAGGTCGCCGGTGTTTTTGCCGGCGGATGCGCTGGACGGCGAGTCCCTGGGCGCCGTGATGGGCACGCCTGTTCAACTGCATGCCGTCGCCGGCCGGAAGGTGGTGCTGGTATGATGGGATTTCTGCGAGAGCCGTTCATGCAGGCGGCGCTGGCCGCCGGAGTGGTGAGTGCGGTGCTGTGTGCGTACCTGGGGGTGTTCGTCCTCATGAAGCGGGTGGTGTTCATCACCGTGGCCCTGTCCGAGGTGGCCGCGCTGGGCATCGCCGCCGGTTTCGCCGCAGGTGTCCACCCGGTGGCCGCGAGTGTGGTGTTGACCGTCGCCGCGACGGTGTTGTTCTGGCACGCTGGCCGCAGTCGCTTGTCCTTCCGGGAGGCGGGGATCGGGGCGGCATACGTGCTGGCGGCCGCGGGGACCATCCTGGTCCTCGCGCGGAACCCCGCGGTGGAGGCCCACGGCCTGGACCTGATGTCCGGCAACATCCTGTACGCGCTCTGGCCGGATGTGCGGCTGCTGGCCACCGTCGCGATGGCCATCGCGGCGGTGCACGTGCTGTTCCGGCGGGAGTTTGTCTTCCTGTCCCTGGATCCTGACACGGCGGCCGCGGCAGGCGTGCCCGTGGCGTGGCTGGACCTGGTGCTGTACCTCACCATCGGGGTGGTCATCAGCGCGACCATGAAGGTCGCCGGGGTGCTGCTGGTGTTTGCCTCCCTCGTGCTGCCGCCCCTGGTCGGTGCTGCGGTGGGTCGTCGGACGCCGGTGATCTTTGCGGTGTCCGGTGCGGTGGCCGCAGCGTGTGTGACGGCAGGCCTGGCGTTGTCCTACGGGTGGGATATGCCTTCAGGCCCGACTATCGTGGTGTTGTACGGCGTAGTCCTCGGTCTGACGGTGGTCGCCCGCAAGTTCCTGTCCCGTTGAGGCGTCGGCGGAACGGTGATGCGGCGCCCACCTGCTGCACCCGCCTCCATCCGGTGGCGGAAGTCCATCGCTCATCGGCGGGTGTGGCGGGTCCGCCACGGTGCTGCGCACGTCACGCAGGATCGGTTTACCCGTGGGGATCCGGAATGGCTGAACGATGTGACGCTCCGGATCTCCGGTGAGGGCGAACACGTCCGCTGGAGCGAAGGGGAACCCCGGCTCCCGGCCGTACGTGGTCCTGAACTGGTGCGCGATGCCGCTGTCGCGGATAATCTGCACGGCAGTGGCGATCGCAC
>Ga0308419_1000570_pt1 | contig 26511 bp, 27 predicted proteins | sample HotsprSampleMS50_FD_203674 | JGI IMG/M metagenome (GOLD analysis project Ga0308419, IMG submission 203674) | Hot spring phototrophic mat microbial communities from Mushroom Spring, Yellowstone National Park, Wyoming, United States - 20090730_MS50 ... | reverse complement strand
CCAATCAAAGAGATAGAGCGCCACAACTGCGCCGGCGATTGTCAAGCACTGTTCAATAATTTCTGGCAATCGATGCTGCAAAAAGTCGATATACTCCTTTGAAAGCTGCGCGCGTGCCGCAATCTTTGATGTGTTGTGACCTTGCAATTTCGATAGATACGACACATCAGCCGCAATCTGCACATACATGTTCCAGAAAATTTTCTGGTCGACTATGCGTCGCACTGCGCCACTGCCAGAATTGAGGGCATAGATGCCAATCCAAATCGCCAGTGCTATCAGCCGTTCTTGTCCGTGAGAGAATTCATTGCCATTTACAGTGTTGATAAATGCATCAATGACCGAACCAAACACGCTTGGCTCTACAATCCACGCAAGATTTTCTATCACCACCAGTAGCGTGGTGATAAAAATCCCACCTTTGAATCGTCGAACTAAATCTTTGATTTGCATGACACTTGCCTGAATTCTACTACACTTGTTGCGTTATGCTTTTGAGGGGTCTTGCTGTAATGATTTGCTGTAATGATTACATCATACCTTGTTCTTCTGCTACGATTTGGCATCAACAACCCATACTTGGATGGTAGTCGGGCATGATGCGTTTAAGCGGGGATTTTTTTTCTTCCGCCTTCGCGTCCTTCATCGTAGAGATAGACAGGTGGCATTTTGTCTGTAATGCACTCTCGTGTAATCACACAGGTTTTTAGTCCGCGCATAGAGGGTAAATCGAACATGATGTCTAACATGACGTTTTCCAAGATTGCCCGTAGCGCGCGTGCGCCAGTCCCTCGTTTTATGGCTTCATCTACTACTGCATCGAGGGCATCGGGGTCGAAGATAAGCTCCACATTTTCCATCTCGAAGAGCTTGCGATACTGTTTGGTAATCGCATTTTTTGGGTCTACCAAAATGCTTCTTAGTGCGGCTCTATCGAGGGGTTCCAAGGTTGTAATCACGGGCAATCTGCCAATGAACTCAGGAATGAGACCAAACTCCAAAAGGTCTTCGGGAATGACTTTGCTGAGCAATTCAGGGCTTTCGCGCTCTGCTTTTGTTACGGGCGTGGCGGTAAAGCCCATTGCGGATTTTGAGAGTCGGCGTGCAATAATCCTATCGAGTCCTTCAAATGCACCGCCGCAGATGAAGAGGATATTTTTCGTATTGACATTGACCAAGTGCTGTTCTGGGTGCTTGCGTCCGCCCTTTGGCGGCACACCTGCAATGGTGCCTTCCAAGATTTTCAGCAGGGCTTGCTGCACCCCCTCGCCTGAGACATCACGCGTGATAGAGACATTTGCACCTTTGCGTGCAATTTTATCAATCTCATCGATATAGACAATGCCACGCTCAGCGCGTTCCAAATTAAAATCTGCCGCCTGCAACAGATGCGCCAAAATGCTCTCGACATCATCGCCGACATAGCCCGCTTCCGTCAGCGTGGTTGCATCTGCAATCGTAAAAGGCACATCAATGATTTTCGCCAGTGTCTGTGCCAGCAAGGTCTTGCCAGTGCCTGTGGGTCCGATGAGCAAAATGTTGCTTTTCTCAAGTACCACATCACTGTCGTTAAAGAGCCAATCTTCCGTTTCAATGCGCTTGTAGTGATTATAGACTGAAACCGCCAGCACCTTTTTGGCACGCTCTTGCCCTACCACGAAGCTATCGAGCTCTTGCTTGATGGAAGCGGGCGTGAGCAGTTTAGATTTGCGTGAAGCTCGGCGTCGGGCTTGAATGGACGCCATATCGTTGCGAATAATCTCCACAGAACTCTGAATACAGCGGTCACAGATGTAGGCTTCCTGACCAGCTACCAAACTTGTTACCTCATCACTTGACCGTCCGCAAAATGAGCAATGCACCGTCAAGTCGTTGTTGTTGTCGTTAGTTGGTCGATTTCCGCGTCCCATAGCTTTGTTTTGTTTTTCAACTCTTTCTACGGCTCTACCTTTACGGCTTTTGCCGAGAAGATAATTTTATTTTTTTCTTCATTCAGCAGTTGCTTGAAATCCGAGATAGCATTTGCACCATGTATTGCCGCTTGAGCTTTAAGCTGCAAGAGGGCATAAAATCGCTTGTAGCCGTAGTTGTCCGAACTATCTGCTGATGCTGGACTTTCCAGCATAAGTTCTGCGACGACTACTGCGCCTTGGGGCAATTCGTCGAGTACCCTTACGCCCGCCACACCAAGTTTTCTGCCTGTTTGCAACTGCTGCATAGGGTCTGTGCTTAATGCACTGCCGTTATGCCTTGGACAAGAGCAGGTCATCATGCTTTGCAGTGTCATATTGGACGAGCCCTCTGCCGGCAGTATCGGCACAGGAATCGTCTGTGCGTTCGCACCACTTGTCCATATCATACAACACAGGCAATAAAAAATCGTGCGTAACATTCGTGTCGCGTCTCTTCGGTACATGTTAGTTTTGACCGGGCAAGGCTGTACCACTCTGATGCTGTATGACATCTCGGTCGTTTGGCGCAGGTATCACGGAAGTTGCCTCAATCTGGTACAGGCTTACCACAAATCCGTCAATCTTGGTTTCCTGAATATCGAACTTCCCTGTTACACGAATCGGGGTATAGACATACTCCGTTTTTTTGCCCTTTGCCATTTTGACCATTACCGTCTCATTAGGTTCTGGCGGGACGGAGTAACAACAGCCAAAGAAAGGGATTTGAACCAGCATAAACTCGGTTACATCTAATGCCTCACTCATTGGAATCATGTAGCCAGCGATATTCACCTCTTGACCTTTCAACGCTTTGAGCTTTTCAGGTAACGGATAGCGGTCGCGTTTGCTGTAGCGGTACTCCCGCAAGTCGTTGAATGTGAGGCGCACACCTCCAGACTGCAGGTTGACTGCCGCAGTTTGGATATACTCCTCCGTTCCTTGCTCTACCTTTGCTTTATGCTCAGCACGCAGTTTGTAGAGCGCCTCTTGGAAAGCCACTTTCCGTTCTGTATTCGCCGTTACCATGGCATTTGTCAGAATCAGACCAACGCCAATTGCCAGAATTGCCCAGTTTTTTTTCATTTTTTGAAGTGATGTTTTCATGCTGTCCTCAATTTTATGCCGTCGGGTTAACTGATTGGGCTTAAATTTTTTGCCACATCCGTTCGATACGCATTGATAGCCGGGATGATTCCGACCAGCGCGCCCACTGCACCGACGATTAAAATTAGAGCCATTTCCCCTGAATTAAAAATCGGGACTGAAAGTTCTACGCCCGTGCGTTCCAAGACCATGCCTTTGAGCAATAACAGCAGTATTTTGCTCAAGACCACTCCGCCGACCGCTCCCAATAGCGAAATCAGCATTGCTTCCAAAGTAATCATCCCAAAAATTCGGGTTCGATGCGCCCCCAGTGCCCGCATGATGGCAATGTCCCGACGCCGCTCATTGAGCGAATTGTAAATGGCAACCATCACCCCAATGAGCGCTACTACAATGACCAGCAAAGTGATGAAAAGAAATGCCCAGTTGATATTGCCAACAATATCAAACAAACTCTTGATTTCTCGCGTGGGAATTGCCGCTTGCGCCAGCGGCTCGCTGTTGATGATTTTGTAGAGCTGCAAGGCGAAAATCGGCGCCTTGGTCTTGATAATAATCGCCGTGACATCTCCCTCTGTGGGCACTTTCTCATGTTTGTGGTGGTCGGGATGGTCATCTCCTTCGTGATGCGCTGTTCCATCAGAATGTTTTGCTTCAGCGGTTTCTTTGTGTAAGTTAGTTTCCTTGTGTGCCGCCTCGTCGTGTTTTATGAGTGCAACTTCATCACTGTGGTGCGCTCTGCCTTCACCAGTTGCTTTCTTACCACCTTTTGGCAGTGCTTCATCATGATGCTGTACTTCGGTTTTAGGGTCTTGGTGCACCAATTTGGCTTCAGTCTGGGCGTCTTTTCGGATTTGCGCTTGTTCATCATTTTTCACTTCGGGCTGTTCGTGCTCACGCTCTTCTTCATGAATTGCCCATACGGTCGGCAGTGAGATATAAATTGCCTTATCGCTTGCCGTGTAAGTCGGTTTCAGGATTCCCATCACTGTCATTGGGTCATGTTCATGCTTCATGGCTACATCTTCAGAGACATCTTGCAAGCCATGCGTTGCCACAAACTTGTCGCCAATTTTCAGCCCCAGCACACGCGCCACTTCGCTTCCTAATACAGCGGCGTAGAGCTCGCCATCTTTGAACGCCCTTCCCTCAGCCAGCTCAAAGGTCTGGTTTGGCTTGTAGTTAAACTTCGTGAAAATCTCCTCCGTTGTGCCAATGATGCGAAAGCCTTTGTAATTGTCGCCCAAACCGTAGGGAATTGCATAGCTCACCATCGGATGATTGCGATAGCGCAAGTAAGTGGCATAGGGGATGTTGCCGACTGGGTCTCCAAGCTGATAGACGGTATTGAGCACCAATTGCAATGCACTGCCTTTTGCACCGACAATCATTTCATAGCCTACGCTGGCTTGATTGAAGTTCTCTTCTACCTGCCGCCGAATTTCTACGGTTGCACTGATGAGCGCCACGCCTAATGCGACCGAAATCCCCGTGAGTACTACCGACAGGGCGCGCTGAGAGATATTTCTAAGCACCAGTGTAAATGTGTTCATCGTCGTGATAAGTTTTGAGATACAGCCAGCCGCTTCAGATGCGACCGCCCGATTTTACTTGAAAAATCAGTCCGAAAAGTTACTTCAACGTGAGCGAAGAATCTAATGCCGCCGCCTGCACTGATAACCGCACGGTTGAGAAAGTCTCACATCCTTTCGATAAATTGCTTCCAAACACAACACCTTCATGAGTGAGTTTTTCAAAGAACTGCTGACCATTAGCGCAATAAGCCTTGTAATTGCTTTCGGTCAACTCTTCTTTACCGGACACCCCGGCATTTGGCTTACGCATTTTTACCTGCATCTTTTTCAGCGGAAATTTCCTTCCTCGCTTGGACTGGGTGGCTTGTTCATTGTGCTTGTGCTAAGTTTTCTGTACCCTTTTGGGATGATTTTCGGCTACTTGATAGGATTTCGGCTTGCACCAGCCTTACTTGACCTGACCAACCTTGTCAAATGGATTTTTGCCATAATTATATTTTTTCTCTGGACCTTGCTTATGTTTGAACTCTGCTACCGCTGGGCACTTTCTCAAGCGGCACGCTAACACACACTTTATGCTTGTACGAATCGACCACGTGGCTATTGCCGTTCGCAGCATTGATACCGCACTTGATACATTTTCGCGATTACTTGGTGGGAAGGCTTTGCACATCACGATTGAAGAATTGCCCCAGCATCATGTTCGGGTTGCGTTCCTTTCTCTTGGAGAGACTCGCATTGAATTTTTAGAGCCACTTTCTGCACAAAGCCCCGTTGCCAAATTTTTGGAACAGCGTGGTGAAGGGTTGCACCATATCGCTTTTGCCAGCACCAATCTTGAGCAAGACCTCCACACTGCCCAACGGCAGGGCTTTCAGGCTCTTGCTGCACCGACCCGTGGCGCCGAACAAGCACTGGTTAGTTTTCTACACCCAAAAGATTTGCATGGCGTTTTAGTTGAGCTACTCGAGAAAGTAAAGCCTGATTTACCGCCCACAGCTTAGCAACAAGCGACAGGCGGCACTGCTGACGGTCAAACGCCACACAGCGGCTATTTTTCTTGCTCTATTTTTTCTTTGGCTTTCTTCAAACTTTGAAAGGCCGTTTCAAAACCTTGACGGACACTTCCCCATGCTTCTTCAGTTGCGCCCTTTATGGTTTCCATGCTGGTCTCCAATGTCTTCTTTTTTTCTTCAAGCTCCTCAATTTGCTTCTTGATGGTTTCTTTTTTCTCCTCTGCTGCCACTTCCAGTGCCCGCTTGAGCGAGTCTATGTTTTGTGCCGCATTTGTGATTTCATCTGTGGCCTTTTTGAGAAGCTCATCTTTTTCTTTTTGCAGGTCGCCGATGCTTTTTGTTAGCTCTTCAGCTTTGCGCTTTATTTGCGTGGTTTTCTCCATCAGCTTATCTGGCACTGGCTCTTCCTTTCTAATCCAAACAAAGTAGATGAAGAGCCCTATGAAGACAAGAAAAAGGATTCTGATAAAGCCTCTCATATTTTTGGTTGGAAAAAATGTTCAAAGATTTTTTTCTAAACGCGCCACACTTTCAATGTGGTTGGTGTGTGGAAACATATCAATTGCTTGCACTTCACACAAGCTGTATTTGCCATGCTCGCAGAGCATTTTGGCATCGCGCGCCAGACTTGCTGGGTTACAGCTGACATAGACAATGCGCTTGGGCTCCAGCTTAAGCAGTGTCTTTACGGCATCGGGGTGCATGCCAGCTCGCGGAGGGTCGGTAATCACCACATCTGGCATGCCAAAGGCTCTTAGCTCTGGCTCGAGCCTGCCAAAATCTTTCAAATCAAGCTGATGAAACACACAATTTTGCACGGCATTGCGCGCCGCATTACGCGCCGCATCACGAATGGCACTTTCGACGACCTCTATGCCCAAGACCTTTTTGCAATATGGCGAGACAAATATCGCAATTGAGCCTGTGCCGCAGTATAGGTCATAGACCGTGTCATTTGGCGTCAGTTGCGCCATTTTGAGCACCGTCTCATAGAGCTTTTCAGCTTGCAGGGTGTTGGTTTGAAAGAATGAGTTGGCTGAAATTTCAAACTGCCACTTGCCTAACTTTTCGGTGATAAAGCCTTTGCCAAAAATGATTTTTTCTTCTTCTCCGATGGAGATACCGCCTTTGCTGGTTGTAATGTTATTGACCACTGAGACCAGTGCCATGCCTATTGCCCGTTGAAGTTCAGCGACTGCTTCTTGCATCAGCGATTCGTCATACCACGAGGTTACAAGGTTTATCATCACTTCACCCGTGCGGAAGCCTTTGCGGATTGATAGGTGTCTCCAAAATCCCTCATTTGTTCGGGGCGAGTAGGGTGGCAGTGCAGAACGCTTTGCTAACTCTTTTACAGTACTTAGCGCCGCGTTCATTTCTGGCGGAGCAATGTGGCAGAGGTCTATGTCGACCACTTTGTCGTAACGGTGTGGAGCATGGAAGCCCAAGGCAAAGTCTGCTGGTTTATTGAGCGGTTGCGTGTGCTGCTCTTCTTCGAGCAGGAATCGCTCATTTGAGAAGGAAAACTCAATTTTATTGCGGTAGTGAAAAATCTGTTCGGCGCCAATCGGCGGATGCATTGGTATAGCTGTAAAATTGCCAATGTGCTCGAGTGCATCTTGCACATGCTTGACTTTTTGCTCAAGTTGTGCGTTGTAGTTCAAGTGTTGCCATTTGCAACCGCCACAGACTCCGAAGTGTGTGCAACGCGGCGCAGTGCGCTGTGCGGACGGCTGCAGCAGTCGCTTGGCTTTGGCTTCCAGATAGTTTTTCTTGACTTTGAAGATTTCTGCTTCCACCACATCGCCGACCGCCAGATAGCCTTGCACAAACACACAGATGCCATCACTTAGGCGCGCAAAGCATCTGTCATCTTCGGCGCGGTCAGAAATTGTGGCTTCGATCAATTGCCCCCGCTGATACATGTCCTTGAGTTTGCACAAAAATAACTTGCCAGAATTTGTCCCAAGAAACGATGTACCCACTTATCATGTTTCCTGCTTTAGCGAAGCAACACAACTTCAACACACTCACATGCTAAGAAAATCACTGATTTTTTCTGCGGTCATCCTGCTGCTTTGCAGCGCAATTGCCTTGGCACAAGAGCCAGCTAAGAAAAGTGCGTCCAAGCCACAAACCCTCGTTGGATTTTTGACCGACGTGCAGTGCGGCGAAAGTTTTGAGAGCGATAAAATGGCAGCGGGACATACCAAAGAGTGCTGCCTCATGCCTGCATGCGCCGCCTCTGGGTTTGGGCTTTACACAAAGAAAAAGCTCATCAAGTTCGATGCCGCTGGCAGTGAAAAAGCCAAAGCCTACTTGCAGGCTACGAAGCGCGAAAAGAATTTGAAGGTGAAGGTAAAGGGCGAAATGCAAGGCGATGTCTTCGCTGTGGTCTCAATTGAGGATGCTAAGTAACTGTCTTCTACCGGTCTGATTACCGCTTGATGTTGGCGCGTTTTGCCACGGGTGCTGTGGGCACTTTGTTTGATGTTTGCAACGCAAAGTTTTTGAACCTACCTTTCTACTGAAGTTTTGATGCTCTCGTTTCTGCGAAGGCACAACTTGTATGACGAACTTGTATGTCGAAGGTCAAAACGCGCTATCGCTGCTCGCACTGCGGTGCGCTCTCACTGCGCTACAGCGGCAAATGCTACGAGTGTGGTAGCTGGGGCACCATGGTTGAAGAAACTGTCGCTGAACCTGAAAAACTCTCCTTGCGTGCCCGTGCCTTGCAGGCTCACTCTGCCTCGACCGCCCTTCCCAAGCGCCTAAGCGAGCTTGAGGCTCTGCCTGAAGCACGCATTTCAACAGGCATTGAAGAGTTTAACCGCGTGTTAGGTGGCGGCTTAATGCCTGCCTCAGTGGTGCTCATTGGCGGCGAACCGGGCATTGGCAAATCTACCTTGATGCTACAAATTGCACCCAGCATGCCTGACCGCACCATCCTGTATGTCTCTGCCGAAGAATCCGTGCATCAAATCAAAAGCCGCGCAGAACGCATGGGGCTTGGCGGCGACAATCTCTTCCTGCTCTCTGAAACCCAGTTAGAGCCTATTCTCGAGAGCCTCTCTTCCATGAAGCCCGATGTTATCGTCATTGATTCTATTCAGACGATTTTTTCCAACTTGTTTGAAAGTTCTCCGGGCAGTGTTAGTCAAGTGCGTGAGTGCACCTCGCGCCTGATGCATGTCTGCAAGCGTCTTGGCGCAAGTGCCTTTATCATCGGGCACATTACCAAAGATGGGGCAATTGCAGGACCGAAAGTTTTAGAACATATCGTCGACACTGTCTTACAATTCGAGGGCGATAGCAATTATCACTACCGCATTTTGCGTGCACTCAAAAACCGCTTTGGCTCCACGAACGAAATCGGTGTCTTTGAAATGACACAGGAAGGCTTACGTGAAGTTCAAAATCCTTCTGAACTTTTTTTGAGAGAGCGTAGCTTTGGTGTTTCTGGCTCATGCGTTACCGCCTCGATTGAAGGCACTCGCCCCATTTTGGTTGAAGTTCAAGCGTTGGTTTCAAAGACCAACTATGCGGCACCGCAGCGCGTCTCTAGTGGTTTTGATATTCGCCGCCTGTCTTTGCTACTTGCCGTGTTAGAAAAACGTGTCGGTTTAGCCACGTGGTCGCATGATGTGTTTCTCAACATTGCTGGCGGGTTGCGTCTTACGGAACCTGCCGCTGACCTTGCCGTCGCACTCGCTATTGTCTCCAGCTTGCGTGATATTCCTGCCGATTCAAACACTGTGGTTATCGGTGAAATCGGACTCTCTGGCGAATTGCGTGCCGTCTCACATTTGGAGCGGCGCCTTATGGAGTCCAAAAAACTCGGGTTTGAGCGTGCACTTGTTCCCAAAATTTCTCATGAAAATGGTAAGCTGTTGGAAAAGAATTTTGGCATGGACATCCAGCCCTGCTCCTCACTTCATGCTGCACTCAACGCCTTCTTCGCTTGAACCGCCGCACAATCGTCTTCTTCCAAATCACATTTCTCATCGTCTTTGCCCTGCTTAGCCTTGTGCTCGGTTTCACTTGCTTTTTTCAACATTTTTTTTAGCTTCCTGCCGTACCCTCTTCTCCGAAGTTGTCAACTGTAGTAAAAGGAGTATAGCTATGGACCTGCACGCTGTTCGTTCCGAAATCTGTTCCCTCATCCATGAACTCTGGCTACTCAAGGGATACGGCTCAGATTTTTTCTTGCAAATGAAGAAGCATCAGATGATTTTCATTGTCGAGCAAGTCTCTGATGAAGACTATCTGCATCAGCTCTTGCTTTCCTTACGCAGACAAAAAGAAGAAATTTTGATGCACCGCACGTTGCCTAGTGTAGCACGTGCTTAGTGAGCGTAGGAGCGCTCGGAGCAACATCGCCGAGTTAAGGCAGATTGGTTCGGTTGCTACAGCATAAGTTTGCACCACTTGCAGCTACTTGAAGACGTGCCAATAGCATCGGCATGCATTGAGGATTTGGTTTTTTGTTATGCTCACGGCATTTCTTCTGTATATTCGCAAAAATTTGTAGCCATGAGCATTATTATTCGCAATGCGCGTCTTATCAATCCTGCCGACTCGCTGGACAAAATTGGTTCGCTTCAAGTTTCTGAAGATGGTATTCTGGAAAACATCTGGTTCTCTGATGAGCCGCCGATTTTGGCTGACTTTTTGAGCTTGTCGCACACAGTCATTGATTTTTCGGATGGTATTGTGGCGTCGGGTTTGTTTGACATGCACTGCCATTTTCGCGAGCCGGGGTTTGAGTATAAAGAAACATTAGAGACGGGTGTTCGCTCGGCGCTTGCTGGTGGCTACACGGGCGTTGCGGTGATGCCCAACACTGACCCGCCGATTGACAATGCCGCTCTTGTTGCCTTCGTTCGTGAGCGGGTAGCTCGATTGCCGATTGACCTTGAGGTGATTGGTGCCATTACGGTTGGACGAAAGGGCGAGCGTATTGCGCCGTTCGGCGAACTTGCCGCCGCCGGGGTCAAAGCCCTCTCTGACGATGGGGCGCCAGTGATGAATTCACGCGTCATGCGTCTGGCATTTGAGTATGCTTCTCAATTCAATTTGCTACTCATTCAGCATTGCGAAGACACGGCACTTTCTTTCGGTGGCGTGATGAACGAAAGTGTGTATGCGTCGCTTCTGGGGCTACGCGGTATTCCTTCCATTTCAGAATCGATTGTGCTCTCGCGTGATTTAAGTCTGTTGCGTTACCTCTTGCAATCTAAGCAAGGCGCGCTGCCGCATACACCGCGTTATCATGTTGCACACATCAGCACGAAGGAAGCGGTTGAACTGGTGCGTGCTGCCAAGCGTGAAGGGCTACCAGTTACCGCTGAAGTGACACCACACCACTTTACGCTGACCGATAAGGATGTCTTCGAGTCGGGCTACGATGGAAATATGCGCATGAATCCGCCTTTGCGTAGTGAGCAAGACCGCGCCACCCTCATAGAAGCTATTGCAGACGGCACCATTGACGCCATTGCCACCGACCATGCCCCGCACGCCTGCCACGAAAAAGATTGTGGCATTTCACACGCCGCATTTGGCATCGTGGGACTTGAAACAGCCGTGGGACTTACTTTCAAGCAGCTCGTTCATACAGGTTACATTTCTGCCTATCGTGCGATTGAATTGCTCTCGACCAATCCGCGCCGCATTCTGAACATCTCTCCAATTCATTTTGAGATTGGTAAGCCGCTTAATGCCACGCTCATTGCACCTGACTTAGAGTGGATGGTTGATACTTCACAATTCGTATCAAAATCTCGTAATTCACCATTTCAGAACTACCTCCTACGCGGCAAATCGGTTGGAATTATTCACAAAGGCAAACTAATTTTGCCACAAACAACACTTTGATGGAGCTCTAAGAATGAACACCATAACATCTGCAAAGTACGCGACGCTTCTTCGGCAAAATGACTTCAAGGCTACGACACAACGCATACGTATTTTAGAAATTCTCGATCGCTCCAAGACACCACTTACCGCGGCTGAAGTTCACGCGCATCTTTCTCGCTACGGTATTGACCTTGCTACGGTCTATCGTGCGCTTAATAAACTTGCTGATGCTGGCGTGGTTTCGCGTGTAGAGTTAGGCGATGAGTTTACGCGTTTTGAGTTTGCCCGTCCTTTCACGCATCATCATCACATTGTGTGCATGGATTGCGGCACAGTCAAGGAAATTGAGCTATGCAATTTGGATTCACTTGCCAATGATATTTCACGCTCCACTGGATTCACGCATATTGAGCATCAGGTTGTTTTTCGTGGCTACTGTGCTTCCTGCTCGGCACATCACAAAGATTGACTGTCTCTGTCTCTGCCTGTGAAATCTTCTGTTGTTATTGGCACGCGCTCCAGTCCGCTTGCACTTTGGCAAACTGAATTTGTTCGGTCCGCTTTACTTCGTCAGTTTCCGCATTTGCAGTTTGAGGTTCGCACCATCAAAACCACAGGCGATAAAATTTTGGACTCTCCCTTGTCTAAAATCGGGGATAAAGGGCTTTTCACACGCGAAATTGAACACGCCTTGCTGGCTGGTGAAATTGACCTTGCTGTGCACAGCCTGAAAGATTTGCCGACACAAGTTCCCGATGGGCTGATGATTGCTGCCATCACGGCGCGAGAGGATACACGCGATGTGCTGATTTCTAACGATGGCTATACGCTCCGCACCCTGCCAATGGGTGCACGCATTGCCACAGGCAGCTTGCGCCGACGCGCGCAGCTTTTAGCTCTGCGACCTGATTTAGAAATTTTTGATATGCGCGGAAATCTCAACACACGCTTCAAAAAGTTCGATGAGCGACAAGCCCTTGCACGAGAACACCCAGAGCATTTAGATGGCATGCTACTTGCCTTTGCCGGTGTACATCGTCTTGAACTGGACGAGCGTATCTCACAGATTATTTCTCACGACGAGATTTTGCCGGCAGTTGGTCAAGGTGCCTTAGCGATTGAAACACGTCTTGATGATGCTGCCACGCACGCGCTTGTTGCGCCCCTGAACGACTACGCCACTGAACTTTGCACCAAAGCTGAACGCAGCTTACTTCGATATTTAGAAGGCGGTTGCCAAATTCCAATTGGTGCCCACGCATCGCTCGCCAACAGCTGCCTAACACTTTCTGCGTTTATCGGTACCGTTGATGGCAAGCGTTATATTCGTCGCAGTCTTTCTTGCAATCTTCCAGATAACTTTTCCGTTCGCCTTGAACATGCCGAGAGACTCGGTGTGGATTTGGGAGACGTGCTGCTTGCAAACGGAGGGCACGATATTCTCTCGAGCATTCGTTCTTAATGCAGGCTACGGAGCGGACTTTACTCCCAATGGCAAATGTTTTCAGACAGGGCTCTGCATCTGACGCAGTTTCGTCAGGAGATTTCTCTCTACACCTTTTGATGCAATTTTACAGATTTCGATGATGCTGTCGTCAGCCAGCCGGTAGTAGCAGTTTAAGCCTTCCTTGCGCCGCTCCACAATGCCGTGTTCATACATCAGCGCCAGATGCTTGGAGACATTGGCTTGACCCATTTTTGTTTCTTCGACAATTTGCTGCACACTTTTCTCTTGGCCGCATATTGTTCTAAGAATTTTCAGGCGTGTAGGTTCGCCCAAGACTCGAAACTGTGCAGCCACTTGTTTTAATTTTTCATCGGTCATTTCTGCAACATGACCAATGTGTTTAAAGAGCCTGCGTGGCATAAGGTTTTCGTTTGAATTTCTAAAAAATTCTTGTATAACTATTTAGTGTAATATACAGCACTGCCCTACCGAATCCAATAACCGTAGAAAACGGCAAGGGGATAGGACATATGTCCCACCCCCTACTTTTTTGCAAAGATAACGATTTTTTAGTCGTTCAAATTGCGGGGTCTGGCGGTGTATTTGGGTTGTTATCACGTTCACGCCGTGGATATGGATAATAGTTGCGCGTGCGTGTTGTGGAGGGAATAGGCTGTCCGGGCTGCGGTCCTGGAATGCCTAAGCGGCGTGCATCTTCCATTCGCAAGCCCGTTAGATACAGCTCGATTGCACGCTGCTTGTAGATTTCGTCCAACAGGGCGCGTTCGGTTTGAGGTCCAGTGTAAGGGTTAGGATTAGCGCCGATGTTGAAAGCAAGGTTAGTTAAACCTGTTTTTTGACGCACGCGATTGATATCGGCTACAGCCTCAGCGAATCTACCCAGTCGCACATTTGCTTCTGCGCGAATAAGAATCATTTCAATTGGGCGATAAATTGGTATAGGTGAATTGTTCAGTGCTCCGAAGCCGAGATGATTACGGTGATGGAACTGTGGGGCGGCAACCCCAACTGCTGGGGCGCGTAGGGTTGAGCCTAAGAAGAAACTGCGCCGCACGCTGTCTGCTGGTTCATAAAATTGAGCGGGCAAGCCAAGGCTGTCGCGACAAGCGTAAGAGGTGGCGGCTGTATTGGCGCCTGTGCCCAGTGTCAGGATATTTGTCCACATGATATTTTGAGGGGTGACGGCATCATACACAAATCGCGATTGCACGGAGAGGTCTACGCTATTGGCGGCATCAATTGCGGCTTGAAAATTTCCAGCCATGAGGTGGCAGCGCGCCCGAAATGCGCGAATCGTATTAATCATATTCAAGCCTGAACTGAGCACGCTGGCACGCAGTTGAGCCGTGTTTCCTCTTGCAAAGCGCTGTTCCGCTTCGTCCAAAGACCTTAGCGCCTCTGCCAAAACTTGCGCTCGTGGCGCATACGTGGCTCGCTCTGCACGGTCGGTGTTAATGGGCGCTTGCTCAAAATACTGGATGAAGTAGCTAAGCGCCATGGCTTTGTGCAAATGTGCAATAGCGATAATTCCATTGCGAGTGCTATCTGGAATTGCTGTCACGCTCGGTGTGGCTTCAATGAGCCGATTGCTTATCTCAATAGCACGAGAGAGATTTTGAAACAACACCAAAATGTCAGTGTTTTCGTTCGGCAAGGCTTGTCCGCCCGCTTCCAAATCTGTTAGGTTGATAAACGTGCGTGTAATGGCAAGCTCTCGGCTGGTTGTGCCCGGCGTGCGAATAATTGCCGACATCAAGTCGACAGCAAAGAAGCGTTGCAGCCCCACAGCCAGATTGAAAATACCATCACGGGTAGTCAGTGCCTTATCTTCAGTTACGGCGTTAGGGTTAGCTGGGTCAAGTGTGCAGCTGGTAAATACGGCTGCTGTGAAGATGCTGCTGGCGAGAGTTAGTGAATAAACAGTGCGTTGAAAGTGAATTTTTCTCATTTGAATTCCTCCGTTCATCTCTTTTAGAAGTTGATGCGCAATGCAAGTGAGAGACTGCGTGGAATTGGTGTTTCGGTATCATCTGCACCGGTTGGGACGCCTTGGCGCGCAAAGGCATTGAGCTCGGGGTCGTAGCCATTGTAGCGGTCAAATGAAAATAGGTTTCGACCAATGAGCCCAATTTGTCCGCTACGGATGCCAAAGATGTTGCTGAAGTTGTAGAAGAGCGAGGCTTCACGAATTTTGACATACGAGCCATCTTCTATCCAGTGCTCAATGATGCGAAAGACGCCCGGATTTTCAGGCTCCACGGCAAAACGTGGGTTGGTGTAGTAGCCCGGCGCACGCCGACCTTCCAAAACCTCACGATAGCCTGCCAAGACTTGATTTTGCTCGCCGTTACGGTTGGTAAAGTTGAGCACTTGCCTGCCTTGCAGAATATCGATTTGCAAGCGGAATGAAAACTCCCGCCACGAAAGCTCGTTGATGACGGTCGCCTGCCAATCGGGATTGGGGTCACCAATCACTTTGAGCTGCACACTTCCATCAGGATTGAGCTGACGCAACGGCACGCCATCGGGGCTGAATTGAATGTTGCCATTGGCATCGCGCTTGTAGGCACTGGAATAGAATACTCCCAGCGGCTGACCATTGATAGCCGAAGCAAAACCATAAACTCCTATGGCAATGATACCACCTTTGGTATCGACCACTTCATTGCGGTTGAAGAAGAAATTGACTGTGGCATCCCAGCGCAAGTCATTGGTTTGCACTGGTGTTGTGCGCAGCAACACTTCCAATCCCCTGTTCGAGACAGTGCCCACGTTATCCAGTTGCTGGCTAAATCCTGTTGAGGCGGCGATATTGCGTCGAATGAGTAAATCCGTGAGCAGTTTATCGTAATAAGTTAGCTCAATGCCGATTCGATCGCCCAGAAAGGTTGCATCTATCCCCACTTCCACTTCGCGCTGACGTTCAGGACGAATGTTGGGCGAGCCCAGCAGCACACTTGGCAAAATTGCCGCCTTGCCATCATAGTTAGCGGAGGCATAGTTAGTAAAGCGGTCGAAGGCGCCAATGACCGTGAGCCCTCCTGAATACCCTAATGCTGCACGCAATTTCAAGTTGTTGATGGTACTGGCAAGGGCTGACTCTTTCCAGAAGGCTTCGTCAGAGAGCACATATGAGGCACTGACTTTTGGGAAAAACTGAAAGCGTTCATCCTTACCAAACACCGAAGAGGCATCCATGCGAATCGCACCTGTGAGAAAGAAGCGGTCGTATAGCCCAAAGGTTTGCTGAATGAAGGCGCCGTAAATGGTACGCACCACATCGCGCGTCTCGCTTGCAACTGTGGTTACCCCGCCGCCGACAATTTCCACATTGGGCGTCGTGTTGATGGTCTGCGAGCCAAGAATGTCGGTCTCATCGTATTGGAGTGTGCCCCCGATGAGGGTTGTAGATTTGAGCCCGTCGCTAAGCTCTCGGAAATAGCGTGCATTAACATCCACGTTGACTTGTCTTACGCTTTGTGTGGCAAAGCGTTGAAAGCCATTTCGAAAATCAAATGATGTGTTGCCCGGTGGAATCGAAATCGTGCCGTTTTGTGTGTAGGTGTCGTAGCCAAAAGTTGCATCGGCACTGAATCCTTCAAATGGAGCAATGTCTAATCTTGCACTGCCCACAAAACGGTTTGTGGCTTGCGTGTAGCGGAATCGGTCAATCACTTCAAGTGGATTGGCTAAGGCAATGCCCGTGGCACTGCGTGTGCTGGGGTATTCGCCTAACGCATTTGGACGTGGGTCAATTGCCGTATTTCCGAAAACGAATCCGACCAACACGCCGTCATTTCCTGAAGTGGCATTATTGGCTTTGTCTTGTGTTTCCGTGTAGTTGTAGTTCAGGTTGAGCGAGACCCGAGCCCAACTGGTTAGGATTTGGTCAAGATTGGCGCGTGCGCTGGTGCGCTGAATTGCCGTGCCCTTGATAATCCCTTGATTCCCAAGATAGGAGCCAGAGAGAAAGTAGTTGGTGTTGCCAGACCCGCCAGACACCGATAGGTATTGTTCAGTTCCGAACGCATTCTGGAAGAAGAAATCTTGATAGTCGAAGCGCTGTGTGGGAATGGTTCTTGCAGCATCAAGAAACGGGAAATCGTTGATGGCAAGCCGTTTGCGCACTTGGTCAAAATTGAAGCGTGTGCTGTATTCAATTTTTGGCTCGCCCGCTGACCCGCGCTTTGTGAAAATTTGTATGACACCGTTATTCGCACGAGAGCCATAGATGGCGGCAGCTGCAGCGCCTTTGACGACTTCAATGCGCTCAATATCGTTCGGATTGAGATCCACTAAGCGGTTTTGTGCATACCCTCCCAAATTGAGCAGCACGTTACGGTCGTTATTGACAATGACGCCGTCGACGATGTAAAGCGGGTCGGTATTGCCTAAGATGGTGTTGGCGCCACGCAATTGAATCGAGATACTTCCGCCCGGATTGCCTGAATTTTGGTTAATCATGGCACCGGGAATTTTGCCTTGCAAAGCTTGGTCAATTTGTTGTGCCCCGCCGTTTTGGATTTCCTTGATGGTTACCGTAGATATTGCATTGCCCAGCTCTCGTTTGCTCGTTAGCCCAGCCGTCCCTGTTACCACGACTTCCTCGGCACGTGCGGCATCTTCTTCGAGCAAAATATCCTCCAACCGCACTTGACTATTATCGCCAAGCGTAAAACGCACTTGCTTGGACTTGTAGCCAATGTAACTGACACTTAGCGTGTAGTTACCCGGCTGTAAGGTTGCTGTCAGTGTAAAGTTACCATTCGGGTCTGTGGGTGTGCCCAGCACGGTATTGTCTATGCGCACGGTTGCGCCGGCAATGGGCTGGCGTGTCGCACTTTCCAATACCTTGCCACTGATGGTGTATCGAAGTTGTTGCGCCCGCACAGACGATGGCAAAAGCCATAACACCGTTGCCAGCGCAAGCATGTAAGGTAGTGTGATGCTGACCTGCATCCACGCCGATCTTCGAGCAAGTTTGTTTTGCTGCCTCATAAAGCGGTTTCTCCTCTTTTTGATTGCATAAAATAATTGGAATGAAAATGTGCTTAATGTTGAAACCTATCGGCATCGCTAAGCACGGCAAGACGTAAGGCATGAGGCAAAACGCAACATAAGACAAGTATGAAGCTATGGTTGGACTGATACAGCTGTAGTTTATACTCATTTACTTCGTTTTTGAATTGCGGCGAAAATAGCACTAATTTCAAAAAATCGTAACACTAAGGTATTGCACTTTCAACACTTAAACTGACGAGTATATTCACATGCTCCAAACTGCTGAACCTACATATGCTCCATCGTTCGGTGCCAGCACAGAGCAACGGCGGCTTGAGAAAATTTTTACGGTTATTTATCCCGATGCCAAATCTGCTTCGCGCGCCGTTGCTAATGAAATTGCCGACCTGATTCGTCAGAAGGCAGCATCTGGCAAGCCAACTGTATTAGGTCTGGCAACAGGCTCCACACCGACAAGCGTCTATGAAGAATTGGTACGCCTACATCGCGAAGAAGGACTCTCGTTTAAGAATGTCATCACCTTCAACTTGGATGAATACTATCCCATGAAGCCCGACTCGCTGCAAAGCTACGTGCGCTTCATGCGTGAATACCTCTTTGACCACATTGATATTCTACCCGAAAACATTCACATTCCCGATGGCACTGTGCCGCGTGAGAAAGTGGCGGACTACTGCGCCATGTATGAAGGCAAAATCCAAGCCGCTGGCGGAATTGACTTGCAAATTCTTGGCATTGGTCGCACGGGACACATCGGCTTCAATGAACCGGGCTCAAAGAAAGATTCACGCACGCGCTTGGTGACACTCGACCGCATTACACGCTTAGATGCTGCCAGCGATTTCTTTGGCGAAGAAAATGTGCCGCGCAAAGCCATCACCATGGGCGTGGGCACCATCCTACAAGCCAAGCGCATCATTCTCATGGCTTGGGGCGAAGGCAAAGCCAGTATCGTCCGCAAAGCCGTCGAAGGTCCCGTCACCGAAAGTGTGACAGCTTCATTTTTGCAGGAGCATCCCAATACCACAATTGTGCTCGATACTGCCTCCGCCGCCGAACTGACACGCATCAAAACCCCATGGCTACTTGGCGACGTGCAATGGACCGACAAACTTATCCGCTCCGCAGTGGTTTGGCTCTCACAAACTCTTGACAAACCGATTCTTAAACTCACTGATGAAGACTATCGCGAGCATGGCATGGGCGATTTACTGACCGAGCGTGGTCATGCCTACACGATTAACATTGATGTTTTCAATCAGATGCAGCGCACCATCACAGGCTGGCCCGGCGGCAAACCTAATGCAGACGATAGCAATCGCCCAGAGCGTGCAAAGCCTTTCCCCAAACGCGTGCTGGTCTTCAGCCCACACCCTGATGATGATGTCATCTCTATGGGCGGCACGCTGATTCGTTTAGTCGAACAGCAGCATGAAGTTTATGTGGCTTATCAAACTTCAGGCAATATCGCCGTCTTTGATGAAGATGCCATTCGCTTTGCCGACTTCGTGCGTGATTTCAACGAGGTGTTTGGTTTGCAAGGCAGCCAAGAGGCACAAAAAATTTACCAACAGGTCTCAAATGAGCTACGCAAAAAAGCACCGGCGGATATTGATTCAGAAGCCGTGCAGAAAATTAAAACCCTAATTCGCCGTGGTGAAGCTAAAGCGGCATGCCGTTACTGCGGCATTCCTGAAGAGCGCATTTTCTTTCTCGACTTGCCTTTCTACCAGACCGGGCGCGTTAAGAAAAAACCATTGAGCGAAGAAGACATCAACATCATGGTGGATATCTTAGAGCGCATTAAACCGCATCAGGTCTATGCCGCAGGCGACCTTTCCGACCCACATGGCACTCATCGCGTCTGCTTGGATGCCCTGTTCAAAGCCATCGAGAGACTCAAGCATGAAGAGTGGATGAAAGATTGTTACGTGTGGCTCTATCGCGGGGCATGGCAAGAGTGGGATTTGTCTGAAATTGAAATGGCGGTGCCACTCAGTCCTGATGAGCTCTTGCGCAAGCGTCGCGCCATTTTCAAACATCAATCGCAAAAAGATAGCGCTCGTTTTCCCGGTGCCGATAGCCGTGAGTTCTGGCAGCGCGCCGAAGACCGCAATCGCCATACCGCAAAACTCTACGACAAACTTGGTTTAGCCGAGTATGAAGCTATCGAAGCCTTCGTGCGCTGGCGATTTTAAGCACAACTGTAGCATGGGTTTAGAACAGCCATCGGTTTGGCACGCTCACGTTTGTCGATTATACCTTCCAGACCCAATTACGCTCATAAAGGGCGCGCAACACCATATACCAAGCTACTACCAGCAAGAGTGGATACAGAAGCGAGCCTAACATTTCACCAGCCCAAGAAGCCAGCAGATATTTGTAAATCCACTGCTGCAACGGCAGCACTTCTGTATCCACTGAAAACTTGATGAGCGTCCCCATCACACGAGCTAAAATACCAGATGCGAAAAACAGCAGCAGCGCATTGACTCCAAAAACCACTAACGGGTTGCTCCACTTTTTCCAGCCTTTTACATCAATAGTGTAGTAACACATTGCCAGCACCACCATAGCATATCCGCTTGTGAAGACTGCATAAGATGGCGACCAGATGCTCTTATTTATCGGGAAAGCCCAATCCAGAGCCCCGCCGATGCCCAACAAAATGCTCCCAGCGAAAAACATTCCAGCGGCTTTCTCAATCGGTTGAGCTTGCGAGCGCAAATAGCTTCCTGTTAGCGTGCCAGCCAGCGTGTTGAAGAGTGCTGGCAGGGTTGAGAGCAACCCTTCTGGGTCCCAAGTTTTTGAGACTTTCCAAAGATGTGCAGTGCCAAAAATGATTCGGTCGAGCCATGCCCCGAGATTGTCATCTTTCGTTTGCAGTAGCGTTTCACGGTCAGGCGGCGGAATCAGCATCAAGAGCCAATAGCTAACCACGCATATTACAGCTACCCCAACTTGATGCATTGGTCGTGTATGTAAATACATCAAGGATGCCACCAGATAGCAAATCGCCAAACGCTGTAGCACCCCCATAATTCGCAGAGAGGAAAGGTCAAAGTACGGAAATCCTGCCAGAATCAAACCCAGCACAAACAAGACCGCAGCGCGTTTGAAAATCCTTAGATATACAGCCTTTTGCACCTGTGTATCAAGATATTTGCCTAAGGAGTATGGAATTGCCGCCCCCACAATAAAAATGAAAAATGGAAACACGAGGTCAGTAATGGTCCAGCCATTCCACTCTGCGTGCCGCAAAGGCGGATACACATCACTCCAACTGCCTGGGTTATTGACAATGGTCATCGCCACCATCGTTAGCCCTCGAAAGACATCGAGCGAGATTAAACGTCCTGCTGTCGGTTGCGTCGCAGTTGTCTCTGCTTCTGCCAGTTCTGCCGCACTTGGCAGCGTGGACTCTTTTGTATCGCTCATCGTGTTTTGCAAGTTGATATTGACTTTTTTCGAAGGTTACAGCACAACACAAGAAACTCCTAAATTGCAATGAACACGCAGAAACGGATGTCAATTTGCATACGCTCATGCCTCGCACTGTGTTAATTACGCGTCCAAAAGCACAGGCTCACGAACTCATTCGGTTACTTGAGCAATACGGGTTTCACTGCGAGCTATGTCCTACCGTTGAAATTTGTGCCCTGACCGACTGGCTAAACTCTATTCCACCGATGCACACTTACCATGGGATTTTTTTTACAAGTGCCAATGGCGTAGAGCACTTTCTTGCGCCGCTTCGCCAGCATGCGCCTGATTTGCTGCCGCACCTGAACCGTCTGACCATTTATGCGGTCGGTCCAAAAACCGCTGATGCCCTTTCTAAGTTTGGCTTAAAGCCGTCGGTTGTCCCTGACGCCCATCATGCTGAGGCGCTCAGCGCTATACTTACCCAGCAGAACTTAGCTGGTCAAAGATTTTTATTTGTACATGGTAAACTTGCTCGTCGCACTTTGCCCGAAGCCGTACGCGCCGCTGGCGCAACATGCGACGAATGCGAAGTCTATGATACCCGCCTGCCCTCGCACACCGACCTCTCTCATATCGAGAAACTGCTTACCACTCAAGGCATTCATGTCATTGCTTTTATGAGCCCTTCGGCAGTGAAAAATTTCCACCAACTTTTTGAACGCATCACTCTTCCCCGTCCTATCCAGCTTGCTGCTATTGGTCATACAACGGCTCAAGCGATTCAGCAAATCTATGGACGCGTCGATATTCTTGCGCCAACGCCATCGAGTCAATCTTTAGCTGAAGCGATTGCCGCCGCATGTTCGCCCCAGAGCACCTAACCTGCTGATAAAATGTTGTGACTGCATCGCTCGTCATCCATGGCTTGCGAAGTTCGTGCGCTTACCTCGCATTGCATACTTACAAACAAAGTTGGAACTTTCTTAACCGTTTTTTCATGTTTTCGGCTCCTCTTCATCACCTGCGGCTAATCATCAACCAAAAAAGCACTGAAAGGACAGGAAAAGTGGAAGACAAATCTAAAATCTTGCGCACCGCACCAATTGATATGGCGATTGTCCGCACAAATTTCCTCACGTGGAAAATGAAAGTGCGCTCTGCTGCCAATGGGTTCAGTAGTTGGGAGGATGTATCCCCAAATGAACCTGAAAACAGTCAGATTGGACAATGGATTCAAAACGTGGGCGATAAGCTCTATAGTCAAGAGCCCGTCTATCAAGAATTCAAACAAATGCATGCGCATTTGCATCACTTCGTTGGTCAAATCTGTGAGCTTGCCAAACTCGGTGAAAAAGAGCAGGTAAAACAAATGTTGGACGAGTTTGATAAACAGTGCGACGATTTTCTGAAGATGATTGATTCCTACAAAATGGTGATGGATAGCTACCGCGAGCAAGGCTTTATACCCAACATGCCTTCATCATTATTGAAACGTATCAAATAACATTTCCCGAATTTTTCCCCCTTTCCACTTATTTCTCACCGCTCATTTTTAGCTTGCAAGCAAAGTTGTATGGTAGATATTCAACTTTTGCTTTTGCATTACTATATTCTTGAATAACTATAAAGTAGAATGGAGCTCATTGGTTTTTTCGGTGCATTTTTGATGGGCGTCGTGCTCGGTGTCATGGGCGGAGGCGGCGCTATTCTCACTGTGCCAATTCTTACTTACCTTTTTCACATTGAAGCTGTGCGTGCCACAGGCTATTCGCTCTTCATTGTCGGTATTACCAGCCTCATTGGGGCAATTGGTCCGATTCGTTCAGGGAAGGTCAATCTTAAAATGGCAGCGCTTTTTGCTGTGCCATCTATGCTGATGGTGTTTTCAGTTCGCAGATTTTTCCTGCCAATTTTGCCTGATACACTGTTTGAAATTGGCGCGCTATCTATCACAAAAAATCTTGCCATCATGTTGCTTTTTGCTGTGGTGATGCTGCTTTCAGCAATTGCGATGATTCGCCCAAGAAAGATTGAGCATCATAGCGGCGAGACGCATCCTTTTCGCCTTGTCACGCAAGGGTTACTTGTCGGCTTGATTGCAGGTTTAGTTGGTGCTGGTGGAGGTTTTCTTATCATTCCGGCGTTGGTCTTGCTGGCAGGTTTGGAAATGAAAGAAGCTGTCGGCACATCATTGCTTATCATTGCAGTGCAGTCGCTCATTGGCTTTAGTGGCATGATTTTTAGCGGCATAGATTGGCTCTTTCTCTGCTTCTTCTCGAGCCTTGCGATTGCTGGGATTTTAGTTGGTGGCAAACTTGCTTCGCATATCCCAAACGAACGCCTCAAGCCAGCGTTTGGTTGGTTTGTTTTGACGATGGGCATCTATATTCTTGCCAAAGAACTCATCACGCTATGAGTCCAATAGCAAGAAGGATTTTGCTGTTGCTGCTATTGGGCCACACTGCAGCACGCAGTCAAACTTTTGAAGGGAATCAAGTTACAGTTACGCACACCGTTTCGTCTTGGTCGCGTCTTGCTGTTTTTCTCTCATCGAAGAATTTACCTATTTCGCTTATGATGGATATGCAGTTACGAATCGGCAAGCAGCAAGTCCTGCAGGGACGCCTGCATTTGAATTACTACCTTTCGCCGCAAACTTCTTTTTCAATTGGTGGTATTGTCTTTACGCGACAAGGAAGCACAACGACGATGATTGCTTTAGCTCAAGTGCTGCATGCTTTTGCTGAGCAAGGCACTGTGCCGACCGTGCGCCTGCGCTTTGATTACCGCTGGCAAACCCATCACGACCTCCCTGAGCTTAGCTACCAAAATTGGCGACTTCGCCTTCAACCTGCTGTATCATTGCCAATTACGCCACACTTGAGATTCATACTCAATACCGAGGTGTTTTTCGAGTACTCCACGCCACTTCTGATTGACGAGAATCGGTTTCAGGTTGGCGTGCAGTGGCAACCCTTCGATATAGCGACCTTGCTGACAGCTTATCAAAACCGCGCTTTCTTCGGTGAGAAGTTGCAAGTAGAGCATTCTCTCTTTGTCGTTCTGCTTGTGCGGTTGCAGGTATAACTTGCAAATGTGGAACTTTTTTACAAAATTACTGTATAACTAATTGGTAAATTAAACATACATCATATATGCACATCGAGCGATTTTATCTCAAATGTCTATCACATGCGTCTTACATCATCTTTGATGAAGAAAGCAAAGAAGCGGCGATTGTCGACCCGCAACGCGATACGGTGCAGTATGAGGATTTCCTCAAACAGAATAGGCTAACACTCAAGTACGTTTTGGAAACGCACTTGCACGCCGATTTTGTCAGCGGACATAATGAGCTGGCGCAGAAGTATGGTGCAACCGTTGTTTTCAGTGAGAAAGCTGGCTACAAGCGCCCGCACTTTGCAGCAAAGCATCAAGAGAAGCTCTATCTCGGCAAGTCGGTAGAAATCACTGTGCTTGCTACGCCCGGACATACGCCTGAAAGCGTTTGCTATGCAGTCAAAGACCTGACCAAACCGAATGAGCCCATTTCGCTCTTTACAGGCGATACGCTCTTTGCTGGCGATGTGGGTCGTCCAGATTTGCTCGGCGCCAAAATGCCTGCTGAAGTTTTAGCAAGCATGCTCTACGATTCAGTTCAGTTCCTTAAAACGCTCCCCGATGAGACGAAAGTGTATCCTGCTCACGGCGCTGGCTCAGCATGTGGCAAGAGTTTAGCCGATGTGGAATTCACAACCATTGGTCGTGAGAAATTAACCAACTATGCCTTCAAGCCGATGACACGCGAAGAGTTCATTCAAGCTGTTACAATTGACCAGCCTGAGGCACCGAAGTATTTCGGTGAAGATGCCGTCATCAATCGCGAAGGTGCAAAGACTCTGGAAGAAGTGCTTTCTGGCGTACGCTCAATGTCTCCCGAAGAAGTTGAGCAAGCCATCAAGAATGGTGCAGTCATCATTGACTCGCGCTCGCCTGATGATTTTGCTCTTGGCTCCATTCAAGGTGCCATCAACATTTGGAGCAATGGGCAAATGGCAAACTGGGTTGGCACACTTATCCCAAAATCTGCCTCGCTCATTATGCTCGCTGACGAAGGCTATGAATTAGAAGCCGCTATGCGTTGCGCACGCATCGGCTATGATAACGTCATCGGTTATCTAAACGGCGGTATTGCGGCTTGGCAACAAAGTGGCAGACCTGTTATCCAACGCCAGCGTCTGACCCCTAAAGAGGCTTTTGAAAAACTCAAAAATGGTGCCCTGCTGCTCGATGTGCGCAAACCATCGGAGCGTAAAGCCAAGTTTATTGAAGGCTCTCATTTTATTACACTTTCTCATCTGGAAGAGCAAGTACATACGTTACCGAAAGATAAACTCATTATTGTTCATTGTGCAGGCGGCTATCGCTCTGCTACGGGTGTCAGCTTGCTCAACAAACATGGGCTACTGAATGTTACCGACATTATCGGCGGTATTGATGCATGGCAAAAAGACAATTTGCCCGTCGTTGTTGAACAAGCTGAAATTTGTGCATCATAAATCATCAACTTTTTAGGAGGTTACAACAATGACGAAAAACATGGGTTCTCTCGATAAGGCGATTCGCCTTGTGCCTGCGGCAGTCTTTGTCGCACTCTACTTCACGAATGTGGTGTCGGGCACGCTCGGCATTGTGTTGCTGGTGCTGGCAGGTGTTTTCGTGCTGACAAGTCTCGTCGGCTCTTGTTCGCTCTATCTGCCGTTCAACCTTTCAACACGGAAAGAAAAATGACACATCACATTGAAGTTGAAAATATCAAGTGCGGCGGATGCATGAACACCATTCGCCGCGCTCTTCTTGCCCTTCCCGGCACAAGCGATGTCGTGATTGATAAAGAGCAAGGCATCGTTCATGTGGAAGGCAACGCCCGCCGAGAAGATGTCGTTACAATTCTCAACGAACTCGGCTATCCTGAAAAGGGCAACAACGCTTTTTCGCAAAAAGCAAAATCGTTTGTGAGTTGTCTTGTTGGAAAATTAAACAACCCTTAAACCACCTTACACGATGTTAGAATGGCTTTCACAGCCTTGGCCTTGGTATGTGGCTGGTCCGCTTATCGGACTGATTGT
>Ga0308419_1000567_pt1 | contig 26573 bp, 31 predicted proteins | sample HotsprSampleMS50_FD_203674 | JGI IMG/M metagenome (GOLD analysis project Ga0308419, IMG submission 203674) | Hot spring phototrophic mat microbial communities from Mushroom Spring, Yellowstone National Park, Wyoming, United States - 20090730_MS50 ... | reverse complement strand
AAAATTCTGGTTGGCCAGAGCGAGCCAGGCTTCCGAGATCTTGCGTTGATGGTTGGCGATCTGTTCGACGAGTTGCGTGTTCATGGTGTTACCTCCCGATGCGTTGACAAATGCTGCGGTGCAGCAAAGACAATATAGCAACACATCGAAAAAAAGTCAAGCAATTTTTTTGTGCAACGCAGCAAAAATTAGCGGTGCTGGAACTCTGGTGGTCGCTTTTCGAGAAAAGCCCGCATTCCTTCCTTCTGGTCGTCCAGGGCAAAGGCGGCGTGAAAGACTCGCCGCTCAAAGAGGAGCCCTTCAGAGAGGGGGCTTTCGTAGGCCCGATTGATGCACTCTTTGATCATCATGACCACGGGCAGTGAATAGGAGGCGATCGTCTGGGCCATCGCCAAGGCCTCTTCGAGCAGCTTGTCGGTGGGAACGACTCGGGCAACGAGTCCGCTGCGCTCGGCTTCGGCAGCGTCCATGAAGCGGCCAGTCAGGCAGAGATCCATCGCTTTGGCCTTGCCCACTGCTCGTGGCAGGCGCTGCGTTCCCCCCGCGCCAGGCAGGATGCCGAGCTTGATCTCGGGTTGGCCAAACCGAGCGTTTTCAGCGGCAATGATGATGTCGCACATCATCGCCATCTCGCAGCCGCCGCCTAGGGCGTAACCGGCAACGGCAGCGATGATCGGTTTGCGGCAATGGCGGATCCGCTCCCAGTTGCGGGTGATGTAATCGGTGCGGTAAGCATGCTGGTAGTCGAAATCGGCCATCGCACCGATGTCGGCGCCGGCAGCAAAGGCTTTCTCATTGCCGGTAATGACGATGGCGCCAATTCCGTCGTCGGCCTCGAAAGCGGCCAGTGCCGCTCCGATCGCGTCGACTACGGCGTCATTCAGAGCATTGAGTTGCTGGGGACGGTTGAGGCGGATCAGACCGACACGGCCGTGGGTTTCGGTCAGAACGAACGGGGAAGCAGCTTCACTCATCGGATTTTCCTCCTGGTGGTTGGGTTTTGGGTTGGATGATCGCGCGTACTCTTCCGCCGGGCGCAGAGGAGGTGGCGCCTGTATGGGTGACGTGATAGGTTTCGTTGCCGACCTCATAGCGGATGATCGCCCCTTCGACGAGATCGGCACCCGAGGTGACGCGGGCCCGGCCGGTGAGGGTGAGCACTTCAGCCCGGGCGTTGTAGTCAAGCCGTTCTGCTTCACCGGTGATCCATTCGTTCGACCCCTCCTTCTGTTGCCGGAAGGTGGCCAGACGCCCTTTGCCCACGGCGGTGCCGGTGCGAAATCCCTGATCATCTTGCACAACGGTCACTTCGTCGGCGCGGATCTCGATCGTGCCCTGTTGTAGGCGAACGTTGCCCGAGAAGCGGTGGACCCGTTCTCGCTGATCGACGACGATGCGGTCGGCATCGATCTGGATCGGTTGGTCGCGGTCGCTCTTTTTAGCTAAGAGCGCCGGTGCGTGGGCAAAGAGCGCGGCAGCAAGAAGGGGCGTAAGCAGGGGCAGGCGGTTCATCGGTATGCTTTCCGCGAGGAAGGAGGATGGTCGGCAGGAAGGGGGTTGCGGGTAGCGGGGGGACTGGGCGCCGCTGGTGGCCAGTGGATCGAGGCATTGCCGGTGAGCGTCAGGTGGGAAAAGCGTTCCGCCGCGCTTAACTGATCGCTGCGCCCCCAGCGCGACCCTTGGTAGAACCAGGTGGTCAGGGGGGATCTTCCTTCACCTACCTCTGGCCAAAGGAGAAGGGCCTCCGTGGCCAAGACAAGCGGTGGCGTATCGGAGTCACGCTTTTGCAGGCGGACAGTGTCGGTCAGAAGGAGCCGCTTTTCCTCAAGCGACCAGTAACCAGCACCAGCGTAGGCGGTGATTTCGGCCCCCGCTTGGCGTTCGTGGTAGGTGATGGCGGTGAGCTCGACTTCTCCCGCGTCGCGGTAGTGGGCGAGCGTTTGCGCAACCAGCGAGTGTATGGGCTGCCCAGCCTCATTGAAAAGGAGCGTTTCGGTCGAACTTGCTGTCAAGTCGATCGCCGGGGCAGGAGGGGATAGGGGGCGCAACCAACGGTTCTGCTGTTCGGTCAACCACCAGAAGAGGAGGGCCAACAGGACAAAGAGAAGCGCCTGCCCAAGCGGTAGCGGCCCCCTCTGCCAGCGGCTCATCGGTTCGGGCTCCCTAGCGCTTGGGCAAGGTACAATGCCCAGTGGCCCTGAGCCGAGAGCAGGAAGTCGCACACTTCGCGCACTGCTCCAAGGCCGCCAGGACGCTGGGTGACAAGATCGACGCGGCGTACCACCTCGAGGTGGGCATCAGCTGGTGCTGCCGAAAAACCGCAATGGGTGAGGATCTCAAGATCGACAATGTCATCGCCCATATACCCCGCTTGCTCAAGACGTAAGCCTCGGCGGGACAACAGCTCAGTAAGACAGCCCAGTTTGTCGTCGATTCCCATGTGGACTTCGCAGATACCGAGTTCGGCGCAGCGGGCTGCCAGCGCGGCAGAGTGCCGCCCAGAGATGACGGCTACGGCGATGCCAGCCTGCATCAACAGCTTGAGTCCGTGCCCGTCCCGGCTGTGGAATACCTTGAAGGTCTCTCCTTCTGGCCCAAAGTAGAGGCGGCCGTCGGTCAGTACCCCGTCAACGTCAAATCCCATCAGCCGGATGGTCCGTGCCTTTGCTTCTGCGCTCATCAGATCACCTTGGCCACCATGAGGTCGTGCATGTGCAGCGCCCCGGCTAGCCGTCCCGCTTCATCGATGGCCAGAATGTGGTTGATGCGGTGCTGCTCCATGAAGTGGGCCGCTTCGCTGGCCAGTTGCTGGGTGCGCATCGTTTTCGGGTGATGGTGGGCAACTTCGCCAAAAGAGCAGTTTTGCCAGTCGATTCCGCGTTCCAAGAGCCGGCGCAGGTCTCCGTCGGTAAAGATGCCAAGGGGGCGATCGTTGGCGTCGATCAGTGCCACCATCCCCATCCCACCGCGGGTCATCGCCAGCAACGCCTCGGTGAACGGGGTCTCGCTATAGGCCACTGGGCAGCGCGCCCGCGGCCGCATCACGTCGGCGATGCGCAGCAGCAGCCGGCGGCCGAGCGTCCCGGCAGGGTGGGTGAGGGCAAAATCATCTGGCCCAAAGCCGCGCGCTTCAAGAAGCGCCATGGCCAGCGCATCGCCCAGGGCTAGGGTGGCGGTGGTGCTTGCTGTGGGGGCGATGTTGTGTGGGCAGGCCTCTTGCGGTACGGAAATATCAAGCACCACCTCGGCTGCTTGCGCCAACGGCGAGACGGGATTGCCGGTGAGCGCAATAAGGTGCGCGCCAAAGCGCTTAATCGCAGGGAGAATGGTGAGCAGCTCGTCCGATTGTCCCGAATAGGAGATGGCCAGTACCACATCATGAGGGGTGATCATGCCAAGATCGCCGTGGGCCGCTTCAGCAGCATGGACAAAGTAGGCGGGAGTGCCCGTCGAGGCAAGCGTTGCCGCGATCTTACGGCCGATGTGGCCCGATTTGCCGATACCGGTGACGATGACGCGCCCAGAGGCAGCAAGCATCGTCTGCACGGCGGCAACGAAAGCGTCGCTCCCAGCCAGTCGATCGCGCAACGCGTTAAGAGCGGCAATCTCGATGGCCAGCGTGGCGTCGGCTCGATCAAGCCAGCGCCGGGGGTCTTGTGTTGGAGCGTACTCAGTCATCCCAGAGCTTTCCGTTATACTCGCCCGTAGTATAGCAAAGGGGGCTGGCTGGTTTTTTATGCACGAAAGTCTCTTTCTTCTTGTCGTGCTGCTTGTGGGGGCGGTGGTTGGGGTAGCCTTGACCCGCAAGCTTGGCCTAGCATCGATCATCGGTTATTTGCTGGTGGGAGTGGCCGTTGGCCCAAGTGGGCTTAACTTGATCGATGATCCTGCCACCGCCCAGTACGTGGCTGAGTTCGGTATTGTTTTTTTGATGTTCTCCATCGGCTTAGAGTTTTCTCTTGGCCAGCTCAAGGCGATGCGTCGGGTGGTCTTTGGTCTGGGGTCGTTACAGGTAGGGGCGACAATTTTCATGCTCGGAGCAATCGCCTGGCTAGCGGGGGTGCCAGCCGTTGCCGCCTTCGTGCTGGCCTCAGCCCTGGCGATGTCATCGACGGCGATCCTCTCCAAGCTCCTGACCGAGCGGTTCGAACTGGAAAAGCCTCATGGGCGCGAGGTGATCGGCGTGTTGCTCTTTCAGGACTTGGCGGTGGTGCCGATCCTGATCCTGTTGCCCGCCTTTGCCCAAGGGGAGGAGGGAACGTGGTGGCAGCCGCTGGGGCTAGCAGTTATTAAGGCCGGCGCGGCGCTGGCGGTGGTGTTGCGTTTTGGCCAGCCGTTGATGCGCCGTTGGTTTTCCTGGGTGGCCTCCCATCGTTCTGGGGAGTTCTTTACCTTGAACGTGCTGCTGGTCACCATCGGCATGGCGGCGCTTTCCCAAGCGCTTGGTTTGTCGTTGGCGCTGGGGGCCTTTCTGGCTGGGATGCTGATTGCCGAAACCGAGTATCGCTATCAGGTTGAGGAGGACATCAAGCCCTTTCGCGACGTTCTGCTCGGCCTTTTCTTTATTACCGTTGGGATGTTTCTGGATGGAGGAACGGTGCTTGCCCACTTTCCGCTCCTGGCGGCAACGCTCCTTGTCGTGCTGCTCGTCAAAGGGCTTATCGTCTGGTTCGGGTCACGGTTGGTGGGAAGTGATAAGGGGACGGCGCTCCGTTCAGCGTTATGGCTAGCGACCGCCGGCGAGTTTGGTTTTGTCGTCCTAGCCCTGGGGGAGCGGCTGGCGCTGGTGCCCGCTCCGTGGCCGCAGGTGGTTGCTGCTGCGCTTGTCTTGTCGATGCTGCTTGCACCAGCTTTGGTACACTATTCCGACCGGATCGTGCTGCGCGTGGTGGCCAGCGAATGGATGCGTCGCTCGTTGGAGCTCACTGAGATCGCTGCCCGCTCGGTGCGGGTCAAGGCGCCGGTACTGGTGCTGGGGTATGGACGAACAGGGCAGCATTTGGCCCGCTTTTTTGACGAAGAGGGCATTTCGGTGATTGCCCTCGACCTTGATCCGGAGCGGGTACGCCGGGCCCAAGCGGCGGGAGAGAATGTCGTCTATGGGGATGCCACCCGCTCCGAGGTGCTCAAGGCGGCGGGTCTGATGCGCGCCAAGGCAGTGGTGATCACCTTTGCCGACCGTGACGCAGCGCTGCGGATCCTCTCAGCCGTGCATGCCGTGCATCCCAATGCCCCAGTGGTGGTGCGCGTGCGCGACGAGGCCGATATCGAACGGATGTTTGCTGCCGGTGCTGCTGAGGTCATTCCCGAAGCGATCGAAGTGGCGGTAATGATGGCGGTACAGACGCTGGCCCTTGTCGGAGTGCCGCTCAATCGGGTGGTGCGCAGACTCCGGGCGGTGCGGGAAGAGCGTTACGGCCTCTTTCGCGGTTTTTTTGCTGGGGCAAGCGATGCCTTAGCTGATGAGGAGGAGAAGGCGGTTCGCCTCGATACCTTGGTAGTTGCCGACGACTCCCCGTGGGTCGGTCACCAGTTGGCCGAACTAGCGTTGGCCTCGTTGCCAGTGGAGGTTGTTGCCGTGCGGCGCCGCGGCATTCGTGGCGCAGCACCGGAGCCGAGCTTCGTGCTGCAGCGGGGGGATGTCCTGATTGTCCGCGGCCAAGCGCAGGCGCTAGCTGCCGCCCGCGAGCAGTTTTTGGCAGGGCCGCATTCGTTTTAATCAAGGAGCGTCGTAGGAAGCCCCTCGCGCGGTTCCAGGCAGTGGCGGCTAATAGCCCCACCGTCCATCGCCGTGGCCGTCTGGGTGGGGAGCTGGACACGGCGGACGAAGTAGCGGACGCGGTCGCGCTCCACCCGGTAGGTGCCAATCAGCGCAACTGGGTCGGCGGTAGTATCGTTCAGTAACGCCGCGACATCCCGGGTGAGCAGCTTAAGACCGGCTTCATCCAGACGGTAGTGGCTGCCCAGTTCGATAACCCGGACTGGGGTAGCGCAGTGTTGTTGCCAGGCCAGGCGAAACTCTTCGGCAAGGCGCCGGCCCAGATGCTGGGGCTGGTAGGAATCGACGGTAACAAAATCGACGATCACCACCGGCTGGTAGCAGTCGCGCCCGGCGCACGCGCAAAGCCGTTCGGCGCTCTGGCCAAAGGTGGTGGTTAGTTCAGCTAGGCACCTCTCACCCTCCCAGCGGGAAAGGGCGCTTGCGCACCCACTGACAACGAGCGCGGCGGCGGCAAGTAACCAGCGGCGCACGTTTACTGCCCACGGATGATGCGCATCGGGCGCAGCTGGTCCTGGTCGGTGAGGAGCCGGGCAACCTCTTCGTCGATCGGAATGCGCACTTCGCCGCTGGCAACGACCACCCCGGTGCTGACGTCGATGATCCGGGCATGGACAAGTACTTCGCTGGCGGTGACGGTGTAGGTGCCAGTAAGCGCTGCAGCAGTGGCGTACTGGTATTCAAGCCGCTTTGGGTCGCGCGACAGCACAAATTCCCCTTCCGGCGTAATTGCGACCGCTTTACTTAGCCGGATGTCGTAGAGGTTCCACCCGCGCACCTGAAGGCGGGCAACCAGCCCTTCGGTAAGTAGACGGCCGAGCGGCGAAGTGTCGTCGATGCGGTCAAGGTTAACAAAGGTACTGGCCAGTACTGCCGGAAAAGCTGACTTGTGCCGGGTGTTGGCATCGAGCTGTTGGGCAAGAAGATCAAGCCCATGTACCACGTTCTGGACCGAGGAAGGGCGCTTTTCGCGGTACGCTGGGCTCATGGCGATTCTCGCCCCAACCGCCTGGCTCTCCATAGGTCGGGGTGTCGTTTGGGCCGAAAAGGGGGGCTCGGCCGTGGTGACCTGGACCGAGGCGCAGCCGCTCACCAGGCCGGTCAGAAGGAGCAGCGTTGCAAGTCGTGTCGTCTTCATGGTCGCTTCCTGTGTGGTGGCTTTTTTCTATTATCGGCAGGCAGAGGAAAAACTTGAGGCCATTTTAACGGCAAAGTCCCCACCAATTTTGCCGTTAGGCAGCTGCTGGTGCGGTATAATCGGCAACTAACATACATTTAATGATACGACGGGTGTGGGTGAAACGGTAGCCGAACTGCGCGGGATCGCTGCTGGATATGGCGAGCGAGTGGTGTTGCACGAGATCGACTTCGCGCTTCATCGCGGCCAGGTGGTGGCGATCATGGGGGGGTCGGGGTCGGGCAAGACCACGCTGCTCCGTCTGCTAACTGGGCAGATTGCGCCGCGCCAGGGTACAGGTAGGGTGCTTGGCATGTCGCTCTCACAGATGAGTCAGCGCGACCGTTACCGGTTGCGTCGTCGTCTGGGGATGCTTTTTCAGTTCGGAGCACTCTTTACTGATCTTAATGTCTTTGAAAATGTCGCTTTCCCTTTGCGCGAACATACCCAACTGCCCGAAGCGATGATCCGCGACCTTGTCTGGCTTAAACTCGAAGCGGTAGGGTTGCGTGGAGCGGCGGAGCTCTTTCCGGCTGAACTCTCGGGGGGGATGGCTCGGCGGGTCGCCCTGGCCCGAGCCGTTGCGCTCGACCCGGAACTGATCCTTTACGACGAGCCTTTTGCCGGACTCGATCCTATTTCGCTGGCGACGATCGGCACCTTGATCCGGCGGCTCAACGATGCACTTGGAGCGGCCTCAGTTGTAGTAACCCACGATGTGGCCGAATCGCTTGCGATCGTCGACTACGTCTATTTCGTTTCGCGCGGGAGGATCGTTGCGCAGGGAACGCCAGATGCGATTCGCGCTGCGCAAGATCCCTTCGTGCGTCAGTTCGTGCACGGCGAGATCGATGGGCCGGCTCCTTTCCATTATCCGGCACCACCCCTCATCCGCCAGTTACGGGAGGCCCAACCATGATCAGCGCGCTGGCAAGGCTTGGGCAGTTCACGATCAGTGCCGTTACGCGGCTAGGGCTGGCAGCCCGTTTTCTAGTGGCGATCCTAGTCCAGTCGGGGATGACCTTTCGCCGTGTGCCGCTTCTGGTTCGTGACCTCTTCTTTACCGGATTCCTGTCGCTGGTGATCATTGCCGTCTCTGGAGCCTTTGTGGGCCTGGTTCTCGGTTTGCAAGGGTACGATACGCTGCAGCGCTTTGGCTCGGAAACGGCCCTTGGTGGCGTGGTGGCACTGTCGCTTCTGCGCGAATTGGGCCCGGTGGTTGCTGCGCTGCTCTTTGCCAGTCGGGCCGGCAGCGCGATGGCTGCTGAAATTGGGCTGATGAAAGCCACCGAGCAGCTCGAATCGATGGATGTGATGGCGATTAACCCGATTGCTCGGGTCATCGCGCCCAAGTTCTGGGCGGGGGTGATCGCGATGCCTCTTCTGGCTGCGCTCTTTTCGGCGGTGGGGATTTTGGGTGGCTGGTTCATCGGGGTGGTGGTGATCGGGGTTGATCATGGCACTTTCTGGTCGCAGATGCAAAACGCTGTTGACTTCGAAACGGATGTCCTAAACGGGGTGATCAAAAGCGCAGTCTTTGGCGTGATCGTCACCTGGATTGCCCTCTTTCAAGGGTGGGGTTGCCTGCCGACGGCCGAAGGGGTGTCGCGTGCGATCACCAAAACGGTGGTCTTTGCGGCGCTGGCAGTGCTTGCTGCCGATTTCATCTTGACCGCACTGATGTTTATGGGAAGGTGATATGGTACGGAATCGTTGGGATGTGGCGGTAGGTTTGTTCGTGCTCCTGGGGATCGGTGCACTCTTTTTCTTGGCCTTCCAGGTTTCAAGTAGTGCCACTGTGCGCCTGGGGGGAGAGACGATCCGCGTGGTGGCTCTTTTTGATAACATCGGAGGGCTCAAGGTGAAAGCGCCGGTCAAAAGCGCCGGGGTTCTGGTTGGGCGCGTAGCGGCGATCCGGCTCGATCCGACCAGCTACCGCGCCGAGGTGACGCTGGAGTTGACCAAGTCGATTCCCTTTCCGAAAGATACGTCGGCGGCGATCCTAACCGCGGGGCTTCTGGGCGAACAGTATATTGGGCTTGAGGCTGGCTCGGATGAGCGCAACCTGGCCGATGGCGACCGCCTTCTGCTCACTCAGTCGGCGTTGGTCTTCGAAAAGTTGATCGGACAATTCTTAACCGGCAAAGCGGCGGAGTGAGAGCGATGAAATGGAAAACACCCTGGTGGACCGCGGTTGTGGTGGCGATAGGGGTGAGTGGTTGCGCAAGTGCAGCATCGTTACCCACAACAGCACCAACCACCAACGAGGGCCACACAGCGGCTGGCCACCCCGCCGACCCATGGGAGGGGTTCAACCGGGCGATCTTTTCCTTCAACGAAGGGGTTGATCGGGTTGTCGTAAAGCCGTTGGCGCAGGGGTACGATGCGATTGTGCCCGACCTGGTCAAGCGGGGGGTACGCAACTTCTTTGGTAACCTTGGTGATCCGTGGATTGGGTTCAACAACCTGCTGCAGGGTAAGGTGGGTGAGGCGTTCTCTGACTGGATGCGCTTTGGTTTTAACACCACGTTTGGGGTGTTTGGGCTTTTTGACATCGCCTCGGAGGCAGGGCTGCCCAAACACAATGAAGATTTGGGGCAGACGCTCGCCCGCTGGGGGGTTGGGGATGGTCCTTACGTCGTGCTGCCGCTCCTTGGACCGCGAACTCTGCGCGATGCCATAGCCTGGCCGGTCGACCGGCTGGGTGACCCCTCGACCCACCTGGCTGATGACTCGGCACGCTTTGCCGTCAAAGGGGTCGATGTCGTGGCCACCCGCGCAACTTTTCTCCCGGCTGATGCCCAAAAGGTGGGTGCGATCGACCCCTATGCCTTCGTGCGCGACGCCTATCTGCAGCGTCGCCACTATCTCATCCATGATGGCAACCCACCGATCGTCTATGAACGGTATGAGTGAGAGCGCGTGATGAACCAGACCCTTTCGCGCCGTCTCTGGTTACGGCAGATCGCTTTGGCAGTAACCGCCCTCGTTGTGGCTGACCGTATCATCGCCGGCGGTAGCGCCGAAGAGACCCCGCTTGCCCTGGTTCAGCAACTATCGGACTCGGTGCTCGATTATCTCCGCCACCATCCGGTCGCTGACGACACCAGCCGTGATGCCCTGGTCGCGTTCATTGAAAAGCGGGTGCTGCCGCACTTTGATATGGGCCGGATGACCTCGCTTGCGGTTGGACCTGCCTGGCGTCAGGCAACGGCGGAGCAGCGCGAGCGGCTGACGCGCGAATTCCAGAATCTGCTGCTGAGAACCTACGCCAACGCCGCCAAGGCTTACCGCGACGAAAAGCTCGAATTTGCCCCGCTGCGCAGTAACCCAAGCGACCAGGTGGTGCGCGTGGCTGCCCGCATTCTCCGATCTGGAACCGATCCGATCGACGTTCAGTATGTTCTTGAAATGCGCAACGGTAGCTGGAAGATCATCGATGTGGTCATCGGCGGGGTGAGCTTGGTAACCAACTACCGCAGCACCTTTGCCGCCGAGATCAACCGCGGTGGGATCGATGCCCTCATTACCCTTCTTGCCGAGAAGAACGCCCGGGGCGAGACCGATCCGGTGCCCGGAACCGGGGAAGCGAAAAAGCGTGGTGGCTGACCGTAAGGTACTGCTTACTGGGGCGATCACGGTTGAGACCGCTCACACTTGGGTCGACCGCTACCCGGCAGGAAGCGGCGATGTAGTGATCAATATGGGCGGCGTTACAGAGAGCGATTCGGCGCTGATCGCGCTGCTTGTTGGCTGGTGGCGTCGCGCTGAGCGCGAGGGGGTGGCGATTCGGATCGAGCAGCCTCCTGCCGCGGTCCTCCAGTTGGCTCAGATCTACGGCGTCGATTCGCTTCTTTTCTCATGATGGCGGCGATCGAGATCCGCGGCGCAGTCAAACGTTTTGGCGCGCTGACGGCGGTGGCTGGGGTCGACCTCACGATCGCCCCTGGCGAATTTTTTGGACTCCTTGGGCCAAATGGGGCGGGCAAGACTACGCTTATTTCGCTCCTTGGCGGCTTGGCCAAGCCAACGGCTGGTTCGATCAGGGTGATGGGGTACGATGTCGTCGGCGACTACCGCCTGGCCCGCCGCGCCATCGGGATCGTTCCCCAGGAGCTGGTCTTCGATCCCTTCTTCACGGTGCGTGAATGTCTGCGCTTTCAGTCGGGTTATTATGGACTTGACGACAATGAGGCGTGGATCACAACGCTGCTTGAGGGGCTTGATCTGACCCATAAGGCCGACGCCAACCTCCGCACCCTCTCAGGCGGCATGAAGCGGCGGGTGATGGTGGCGCAGGCTCTGGTTCACCGTCCGCCGGTAATCGTTCTGGACGAACCAACCGCCGGGGTCGATGTTGAACTGCGCCAGAGTCTCTGGGCATTTATCCGTTCGCTGAACGAGGCGGGCCACACCATCGTGCTTACGACTCACTATCTAGAAGAGGCCGAGGCGCTCTGCCACCGGATCGCAATGATGAAAGCGGGACGGATCGTGGCGCTTGAACGGACTGAGACACTGCTTGCCAAAGGGGGGAAGGATCTGGAAGCAGTCTTTCTGGAGGTGATGCGTGGCGCCTGAGGAGATGCTGAAGCTTCTACCCGAACAGCTCAGTACCGAGCAACCCAGCCATTTGCCCGCAGAATGGCCTGTTCGGGGCTTACCGGTGTCGGTCACAGTCACCGCCGGTAGCGAGTTGATCGCCTTTCGTACCCTCTTTGTCAAGGAGGTCCTTCGTTTCTGGAAAGTGTCACTGCAGACGATTGCTGCTCCGGTGGTCAACGCGCTACTTTTTCTGCTGATCTTTACCCATGTGCTCGACCGCCACGTGACCACCTACGGTGAGGTCGACTATGCCACTTTCCTCATTCCAGGGCTGGCGATCATGAGCGTGCTGCAAAACGCCTTTGCCAACAGCAGCAGCTCGCTCATTCAGAGCCGGATCACCGGCAACATCGTCTTTTTGCTGCTCACCCCAATTGCCCATGCGACCTTCTTCTGGGCCTACACGCTAGCAGCTGTGGTGCGCGGTGTGGTCGTTGGAGCAGCCGTGATCGCGGTTAGCCTCCCCTTTGTCGATCTTTCCTGGAAAGCGCCAATTTGGGCGCTTCTCTTCGCGCTCGTCGGCGCGCTGATGATGGGGGCTTTTGGGATCATCGCCGGTATCTGGTCGGAGAAGTTCGACCACCTAGCGGCGATCCAGAACTTCATTGTCCAGCCGCTCACGATGCTCTCGGGCGTCTTCTATTCGGTGGCTGCACTCCCCCCCTTCTGGCAGCAGGTAAGCCACGGCAACCCATTTTTTTACTTGATCGACGGGTTCCGCTACGGTTTCTTCGGACAATCCGATGCTTCGCCCTGGCTTAGTCTAGCGGTGGTTGCGGTTACCACTGCTCTGGTTGCCGGGTGGGCCTACCACTGGATCGCCAGCGGTTACCGATTGCGTCAATAGCCTGGAGGTGATGATGGATTGCGAAACGATTCGGGCGCGGCTAGCCGCAAGTTTCCCTGATGCCCAGATCGAGGTGGTCAGCGACGACAACGTCCATTTTGCTGCTCGTGTCGTCTCTGCGGCCTTTGCCGGGAAGAGCCGGGTGGCCCAGCACCAGATGGTCTACCGGGCCGTTGGCCCGGAACTGGGCCACGAGATCCATGCCCTGACGCTTACCACACTGACCCCCGAAGAGTGGCAAGCACAGCAGCGCGGCGGGTAAGTAGCATGGCCAAACTACGACTCGTTGGCGGTCAGCGGCTTGTTGGCGAGATTGCCTGCTCGGGCGCAAAAAATGCCGTGCTGCCGATGCTCTGTGCTGCGCTCCTGACCAACGAGCCGGTGACGATCACCGGGGTGCCGGCGCTGCAGGATGTCGAACTCCTTTTGCAGCTTCTGGCGCGCATGGGGGTACAGGTGAGCCGGGATGGATCGAGCGTGACGCTACAAGCAAGCGCGATCACCCATCCCGTCGCCCCGTACGAGCTGGTCAAGCGGATGCGCGCCTCGATCCTCGTTCTTGGGCCGCTCACTGCTCGGGTGGGGGAGGCGGTGGTGAGTCTTCCCGGCGGCTGTGCGATCGGCGCGCGCCCCGTCGATCAACATCTCAAGGGGCTGGCAGCGCTGGGGGCCGAGGTCCATGTGGTGCATGGCGACATCCACGCCAAAGCGCGGTGGTTACGTGGGGCGCGGATCCTCTTTGACGTCGTGACCGTCACCGGAACCGAGAACCTGCTGATGGCCGCTAGCATTGCTGAAGGAACAACGGTGATCGAAAATGCCGCGCGCGAACCCGAGGTCGAAGATTTGGCCCGACTGCTCCAGGCGATGGGTGCGCGCATTCGTGGAATCGGCAGCGATACGCTGGAGATCGATGGCGTACCGCGCCTATCTGGTGCCACCTATCGGGTGATGAACGATCGCATCGAAGCCGGAACCTACCTCTGTGCCGCAGCGATCACCGCTGGTGAGGTGACGCTCACCCACGCGCCGGTGCGTGCGCTCGATGCAGTGGTGGCTAAGCTGCGTCAGGCAGGGTGTTCGGTTACGGCTGGTAGTGACTGGATCACCCTCTCTGCGCCCCAGCGGCTGCACGCCGTTGACATCCGCACCGCTCCCTATCCCGGCTTTCCCACTGACATGCAGGCGCAGTTCATGGCACTTGATGCCGTTGCTCAGGGCAGTGCAGTGATTCGTGAAACGATCTTTGAAAACCGGTTCATGCATGCCGTTGAACTTCAACGCTTGGGAGCCAATATCCAGATCGACGGTGGGACAGCGGTGGTCACTGGCGTCGACAAGCTGGAGGGGGCCGAAGTGATGGCCACCGACCTGCGCGCATCGGCGGGGCTGGTGATCGCTGGCCTTGTTGCCGAAGGGGAGACGGTGATTGACCGGATTGACCATCTCGACCGCGGCTACGAGCACCTGGAGGAGAAGTTGCGTACCCTAGGCGCTCAAGTTGAACGGGTCGATACCGCGGATGTGGAAATGGGCTAGAATCGCATCATGGAAATAACGGTGACCATTGCCCTTTCCAAAGGGCGGATCTTCGACGAGACGCTACCACTTCTTGCTGCAGCAGGGATCACTCCCGATGGGGATCCTGAGACGACACGACGGCTTATCCTGCCCACCAACCACCCACAGGTTCGCCTGCTCATTGTTCGGGCCACTGACGTGCCCACCTACGTCCAGTACGGTGGTGCCGACCTGGGGATCGCCGGCAAGGATGTTCTTGTTGAGCATGGCGGCGATGGGCTCTATCAGCTCCTCGATCTGGGCATCGCCCGTTGCCGCTTGAGCGTTGCGGCACCGCACGGCTACCCTTACGACGAGGCGGTTCGCTTGGGGCGGCGCATCCGGGTGGCGACCAAATATGTCCATTCGGCGCGCGCCCACTTCGCAGCCAAAGGGGTGCACGTCGATTTGATTAAACTCTACGGTTCAATGGAACTTGCACCGCTTGTTGGGTTGGCTGACGCCATTGTCGATCTTGTCTCGACTGGCACGACACTGCGGGCCAACGGACTCGTCGAAGTCGAAACAATTACCCCCATTTCAAGTTACCTGGTGGCCAATCAGGCTGCGCTCAAAGTCAAGCGCGCACTGATGCAGCCGTTGATCGACCGTTTTGCTAAGGCGTGCTATCATGGCGCAAACAATTGCCTCTGAACCCTTTACGCTCCCCTCCCTGCGCCGGCTCGATGCCCTTTCAGCCGATTTTTTCCGCGAGCTCGACACGTTACTTGCTTTCGAAGCGCAGACCGATGCCGCGATTTCAGCTGCAGTTGCCTCGATCTTGGAAGCGGTGCGTACTGTGGGCGACGCGGCGGTGCTGGAATATACTCGGCGCTTTGATGGTGTTGAGGCCACCTCTCTTGGCCAGCTTGAAGTGCCCCGCACGCAACTTCGTGCTGCTTGGGAAGCGCTCGATCGCGAAGCGCGCGTAGCGCTTGAGGTGGCTGCTAAACGCATCGAAAGTTACCATCAGCAGCAGAAAGCGACCGGCTGGATGATCGAAGAACCTGATGGAACGCGGCTTGGTTTGAAGGTCACGCCGCTTGATCGGGTTGGTCTCTATGTCCCCGGTGGCCGCGCCGCTTACCCAAGTTCGGTGTTGATGAACGCAATTCCCGCTAAGGTCGCTGGGGTAGGGGAGCTGATCATGGTTACCCCCACTCCGCATGGCGAACGCAACCCGCTCGTCTTTGCGGCAGCCTATCTCGCCGGTGTCGATCGGGTTTTTACCATTGGTGGGGCCCAGGCGGTGGCGGCGCTCGCCTACGGCACCCAGACGATTCCACAGGTCGACAAGATTGTCGGCCCAGGAAATGCCTATGTTGCCGAAGCTAAGCGACGCGTCTTTGGGGTGGTTGGCATCGACATGATCGCCGGCCCTTCCGAAGTGCTGGTACTCTCCGACGGAACGGGCCACCCCGACTGGGTGGCGATCGACTGCTTTGCCCAGGCCGAACACGACGAGCTGGCCCAAGCGATCGTGGTGAGTACCGACAGCGCCTTCCTCGACCAGGTGGCCGAGGCGATCGCCCGCCTGTTGCCGCAGCAGCCGCGGCGCGAGATCATCGCCCGGTCGCTGGCTAACCGCGGCGCACTCATCTGGGCCCCTGACCGCGACGCAGCGATTGCGATTGCCAACCGCATCGCCCCAGAACACCTGGAGTTGGCCGTGGCTGACCCTGAGGTGTGGGAGCCGAAATTGCGCCACGCCGGCGCCATCTTTCTTGGCCACTGGTCGGTGGAGGCTTTTGGCGACTACTGCGCTGGCCCCAACCATGTGTTACCAACGATGCGCAGCGCCCGTTTCTCTTCGCCGCTAGGAGTATGGGACTTCCAGAAACGAACCAGCTTACTGGCCATCTCGCCTGCTGGTGCAGCTAAGCTCGCCCCAATTGCTGCTACCCTTGCCGATGGCGAAGGGTTGGCCGCCCATGCCGCATCGGCGCGGTTGCGCGGCGCGTAAGTCAATCTTGAAAAACTTCCACTGCCGTTTCGCGGAGAAACGTTCATGCAAGCATTGGTACTTAGCTCAAACGCTGGTCCGACCGCCAGCCGCTCTTCTTTCTTGCGCTGGCGGCTGCGCTGTGGTTTGCGCTCTACCGGACGCTGATCCTGTTTTCCGAATGGCTGGTGCGTCAGCTGCCGGTGCCGGCCTGGTGATCGGCGAGCTGAAGATGGAACGCCATCTGGAAGACTGGGTAGCAGCGTTACAGAATTCACAAACCCCGGCGGGCGTCGAGCTACCGCAGCTTTCCTGGGGCGAGCGCATCGAACAGGGCTTTCATCACGTGCGCGAGATCGTCGGCAAGGTCTGGCCCTACATCCTCGCCGGTATCGCGCTGGGGGCGGGCATCCACGGCTATGTGCCGGAGGACTTCATGGCGTCGATCATGGGCAAAGAGGCCGCCTGGTGGTCGGTACCCGCCGCGGTGTTGATCGGCGTGCCGATGTACGCCAATGCCGCCGGCATCATCCCGGTGGTCGAGGCGCTGATGAATAAGGGCGCGGCGTTGGGCACGGTGCTGGCCTTCATGATGAGCGTGATCGCGCTTTCGCTACCTGAAATGATCATCCTGCGCAAGGTGCTCAAGCCCACGCTGATCGCTGTTTTCGCCGGCATCGTCGCAGCCGGCATCTTGCTTGTCGGCTATGTGTTCAACGCCCTGTTGTAACCGCAGAATTTTGACCATCGAGGAGAAAAGTGATGAAAAAAATCAAAGTACTGGGCACTGGCTGTGCCAATTGCAAGACCACGCTGAAACTGATCGAGGAGGTTGCCGCCGCGAAGGGTATTGCCGTGCAGCTCGAGAAGGTCGAAGACCTCAAGGAGATCATGCGTTACGGCGTGATGAGCACGCCGGGGGTCGTGGTGGACGGCAAGGTCGTGCATGCCGGCGGGATCCCGAGCCGGGAAAAGATCGAAGGCTGGCTGACTTAAACCCGGATTTTCCATGAGAACTGCCTGCCTAGCGGCATGATACCCGCATGGCTTGCTCCGCTGCTGACCCGTCGCATGCTGATTTGCGTGTTTACGGGTTTCGCTTCTGGCATGCCGCTCTATTTGCTGCTCAATCTGCTGCCGGCCTGGCTGCGTTCCGAAGGTGTCAGCTTGACGACGATCGGCCTCTTTGCGCTGATCCAGTTCCCCTACACCTGGAAGTTTCTCTGGTCGCCCCTACTTGATCGCGTGCATCTGCCGCTAGGCCGGCGGCGCGGCTGGATTTTGCTGACGCAGACGCTACTACTGCTGCTGATCGCGCTTCTTGGCCGTTTCTCGCCGGCAAGCGATCTCGAAACGATTGTCTGGCTTACGGCGCTCATTGCCTTCCTTTCGGCCACCGCCGACATTGCGCTCGATGCCTATCGCCGCGAGCTCCTTTTCGAGCAGGAACTGGGCCTTGGCAACGCGTTGCATGTCAATGCCTATCGCATCGCCGGGCTGGTGCCGGGTTCGCTGTCGCTGATCCTTGCCGACCATTTCCCGTGGGAAACGGTATTTTTGATCACCGCGCTCTTTATGCTGCCGGGCATCCTGCTCGCGCTCGCTGTCGCCGAGCCAACGGTCGCCCACACGCCGCGCACTGTGCGCGAAGCCGTCGTGGAGCCATTGCGCGAATTCTTCGCGCGTGCCGGCCTCCAGCAGGCCCTGCTGATCCTTGCCTTCATTCTCTTCTACAAGCTTGGCGACTCGCTGGCCACCGCGCTTGCCACCCCCTTCTATCTCGATCTTGGCTATGCGAAATCCGACATCGGACTGGTTGCCAAGCATGCGGGCTTGTGGCCGGCGGTCTTCGGCGGCCTACTCGGCGGACTGTGGATGGTTAGCCTTGGTATCAACCGGGCGCTATGGCTGTTTGGCATCGTGCAGGTGGTGTCGATCTTTGGCTTTGCCTGGCTGGCGGCGCTCGGGCCGCAGCAGGAGATCGACGCATGGGCCCTGGTGCGCCTTGCCGCGGTGATTGGCTTCGAGGCGCTGGGGGTGGGTTTGGGCACAGCGGCCTTTGTCGCCTTCATCGCCCGCGCCACGCATCCTGCCTATACGGCCACGCAGTTTGCGCTCTTTACGAGTCTGGCGGCAGTGCCGCGCACCTTCATCAATGCTTCAGCTGGCTGGTTGGTCGAAGCGCTGGGTTGGACGCTTTTTTTCTTACTGTGTGCGCTGCTCGCTCTGCCAGGCATGGCGCTGCTTGTCAAGGTGGCGCCGTGGCAGACTCGGCCCGCGTAGGTAAAAAATGAAGCGCTGCCAGGCGGCGCTCATGGCAGGTTCTCTTTGGAAGCGCATCAAGCCACCTGCGCGGCGGCAAACATCCGCGTGGGATCTGCTTTGCCGATACCGAACTTCTAAGCCGCCTACACGGTAGTAAAGGTTTAACAGCCCAGGAACTGTTTGTAGAATACTCTATATTGGAACAGATGAACAGATAAATTGATGGCCATACAACAACCCATTGCCCACATCACACGCTCTGCAGATGGCACTTGGCGTGAACCCCATGACCTTGCCGAACACCTAGAGGGTGTGGCCAAGGCCGCCGCCGGTTTTGCCGAACGTTTTGGGGCAAAGGAATGGGCGTGGCTTGCCGGTCTTTGGCACGATCTGGGCAAATACCGGCCATCGTTTCAGGCCTATATTCGGCAAGCCAGCGGCTTTGCAACGGACGCACACATTGAGGACGCACCCGGGCGGGTTATCCACTCCACTGCCGGGGCGTTACTTGCTTGTGACCGTTTTGGCCCTGCCGGCCGTTTACTCGCCTATCTAATCGCCGGCCACCATGCGGGGCTAGCGGACTGGAACGGCGGTCCTGCAAGTCTTTACCAGAGAATGGAAAACGCGCGGCGGGAAGGCCACCTTGACGAAGTTCTTGCCGCCAATCCGCCGGCTCACATCCTTGCTGCCAATGGCATTACGCCCTCCACCCGGCCCAAGGGCAAGGCGGAAGAGCTGCACCTGTGGCTGCGCATGCTGTTTTCCTGCTTGGTGGATGCCGATTTCCTCGATACCGAGGCTTACATAGAACCGGACAGGGCTACCGTGCGGGCCGGTTATCCCTCCATCGGCGATCTGCTCGACCGCTTCACCGACCACATGGCGCGGCTGCGCGGGGATGCGCCGGCAACGGCCGTCAACGCCGTGCGCGACCGCGTTCTGGCCCAGTGCATCGTGCGCGCCCAGGAGGATCGCGGCAACGGTTTGTTCTCTCTCACCGTCCCCACCGGCGGTGGTAAAACGCTGGCCTCCCTAGCCTTCGCCCTGAACCATGCCAAGACTCATGGCAAGCGGCGGGTAATCTACGTCATCCCCTATCTCTCCATCATCGAGCAGACGGCGGCCCTGTTCCGCCAGGTATTCGGAGAGGAGGTCGTCATCGAGCACCACAGCCACTTGGACCCGGACAAGGAGAATAGCGCAAGCCGCTTGGCCGCCGAGAACTGGGACGCCCCCATCATCGTCACCACCAACGTGCAGTTCTTCGAATCTCTCCATGCGGCCCGGACCTCCCGCTGCCGCAAGTTGCACAACATTGTGGACTCGGTGGTGATTCTGGACGAGGCCCATTTGCTGCCGCCGGATTGGCTCGATCCCTGCCTCGCGGCCATCCGCGCCCTCGCCAACGATTACGACGTTACCTTCGTGCTGTGCACCGCCACCCAGCCTGCTTTCCGGCCACGCGACGTCAACGGCAAACTGTTCGCTGGGCTACCAGACGTGCGGGAACTCATGGAGGGCGGGCCGCACGTCGAAACGCCGAAAGAGCTTTATGAAGCGCTGGAGCGCGTGCGGGTGCATTGGCCTACGACGCTGGCAACCCAGGATTGGGACACGATTGCAGAACGCATAGCGGCCCATCCTCAGGCCCTGGCTATCGTGAATCGCAAAAGCCACGCTCGCGCCCTGGCCGAAAGACTGCCGGGTGCCTTGTATCTCTCCACCAATCTCTGCGGCGCACACCGGGCTGAACGCATCAATGAAATCCGCCTGAAGCTGGCCGCCAACCGGGAACGTGCCCAGGCCGGGCTTCCGGTCTGCCCGCTCTACGTGGTTAGCACCCAGCTCATCGAGGCTGGAGTGGACGTGGACTTTCCGGTGGTCTTCCGGTCCCTGGCCGGGCTGGATGCCATTGCCCAGGCGGCAGGGCGCTGCAATCGGGAAGGGCGGTTGGAACGGGGCGAGGTATATGTCTTCGTGCCACCCGAATCCTCGCCGCCAGGGCTCCTGCTCAAGGCTGAGCAAGCCACCCGTGAGCTGCTCGCCCTCGATGCTGAACCCGCGCTCTCCCCGGAAATGTTCGACCGCTTCTCGCGGCTGCTGCTCGCCAAAGTCAACACCTGGGACAAGGCGAACATCTGCCGCATGCTCACGCCAGGCAACCAGCTGGAATTCCGTTTCCGCGAGGCGGCGGACAAGTTCCGTTTGATCGACAACGATGGCCTGCCCGTGATCGTGCGCTGGGGTGACTCACCCGACCTCATTGACAAGCTGGATGCCGGCAAGCCCGACCGTTGGCTGCTGCGTAAGCTGCAACGCTACACAGTGAACGTGCACCCCGACTGCCTGCGCCGGCTCTTGGATCAGGGCGATGTCCGGGAAACTCTGCCTGGCCTGTACGTACAGGCCAACGATCTCATTTACGATGAGACTTTCGGGTTCCTTGGCTGCGAGCAGGGGGCAAGCCTGTTCGCCGCTCAGGACCTGGTCATCTGAGGGAGGAAGAGAACATGCCAAGAACCCTGTGTCTCAAGGTCTGGGGCGATTTTGCCTGCTTCACCCGGCCGGAGATGAAGGTGGAGCGGGTGTCCTACGATGTCATCACCCCATCTGCCGCCCGCGCCATATTCGAGGCCATCCTGTGGAAGCCGGAAATCCGCTGGACAGTGACGAAGATCGAGGTGCTCAGGCCCATCCGGTGGATCTCGGTACGGCGCAACGAGGCGGGAAGCATCGCCTCCGAGACCACGGCCAAGCAAAGCGGCGGGCTCTACATCGAGGACCACCGCCAGCAGCGCGCGGGGCTCTTCCTGCGCGACGTGGCCTACCGCCTGCACGCCCGGTTTGACGTGGTGGATGGCTCGAAGCACATCCACCGCTACCCGGACCTGCGCGGCCGTTTCCCGTCGGAACCCGAACACGATCAACCCGAGAACCCGGCCAAGTACCTCGCCATGTTCCAGCGCCGCGCCCGCAAGGGGCAGTGTTTCAACCAGCCCTATTTGGGTTGCCGGGAGTTCTCCGCCCACTTCGAACTGGTGGAAGACCCACAGGCCGCCGCGGTGAACGAGCCGCCCATTCCCGACAGCCCGGACTTGGGCTGGATGCTGCACGACATCGACTTCGCCAACGGCATGAAGCCAGGGTTCTTCCGCGCGCAGATGAAAAACGGCGTCATCGATCTGGAAGACGTGGAGGTGCGGCGATGATTCTGCAGGCGCTGTACCAATATTACGAGCGCGAAAAAAACAGACTCCCCAAGGAAGGCTGGGGAATCAAGGAAATTGATTTCGTCGTCGTCGTTGACGCTGAAGGCAACTGTCAAGCCTTTGACCCGCTTGTCGAGAAAAAGGGTAAGGCCTGGGTTGGTCAGCCGGTCACGATGCCGGCTATCGGGCCTCAGTTCCTCAAGCATGACAACTCAGGCAAGGACGCCAACCTCTTGTGGGACAACGCTGCTTTCACGCTTGGCTTGGGCAAAAACGGACGGAAAAAGGCCCGTTATTTCCGAACGCTTCTACGTGACTGGTTTCGTGGCAAAACAAGCGATCCGTCGATTCTTGGTTTGCGACGGTTCCTCGTTCGATTTGCCCGCTATCGGCAATTTCGTGAACAGGTTCTGGCCTTGCCTGGTATCCGTGAGGCTGAAATGCGCAAACTTCTCGAAGAGAAGGGCGGCACCATAACTTTCAGATTCTCCGAGGATGCTGAGACTCTGATCGCCCATCGACCTGACGTCCGAAAACATGTTGGACTGGAGGCTGACTTGACCAGCACCTCCGGCATCTGTCTCATAACCGGCGCACAAGACACTATCGCCCGGCTGCACAACTCGCTGGAGGGCATTGCCGACAAGCCGGGATCGCCTGCCCGCAAATATCTGGTTTCATTCCAAGAGAACCAGGGGCTGGACTCCTACGGCAAAGTGAAAGGCTTCAATGCACCAGTTGGCAAGCGTGCCGCCTTTGCCTACTCCACAGCGCTCAACCACCTGCTTTCGTCAGATCAACGGTTACGAGTTGGCGATGCACCACAGTGTTCTGGGCTGCGCAGCCCAACCGGATGGAATCCCTGCTTTATCAGCTCTTGGGAGAAGACAGCGACCAAGGTTTACTTGCGATCAAGGAACTGTTCGAGGCGCCCAAGGCCGGCGCTCCTGCCATCTACGATGACGGTACGCGCTTCTATGTCCTTGGCCTGTCTCCCAATGCTGCGCGGGTCTCGGTGCGCTTTTGGCACGTCGCCACCGTGGGCGAGCTTGCCAACCACATCCGGCAACACTTCAAGGACCTGGAAATCGTCCGGCCGCAGTACGTCGCGAACCCCTTCCTTTCCCTGAAAGCGCTGCTCTCGGCAGTCGCCCCGCCCTCCGCCCAGCGGCGCGATGGTGACATCGACAGCCTTCCGCCCAAGCTGGCCGGCGACTTCATGCATGCCATCCTCAATGGCCTGCCTTATCCCCAGCCGCTGCTGCAGGCCGCGCTCACCCGCATCCGCGCCGAGCAGGCAAAAAAGCGAGACAACGGCAAACCCGCCGAGCACGTCACCTATGCCCGCGCCGCACTCATCAAGGCGTGGCTCAACCGTCACAAGCGTAACCATCACCCACAGGAAAGGGAGATCGACATGGCCATCGATGAAAGCTGCACCAACCTCGGCTACCGCCTCGGGCGGTTGTTCGCCGTGCTGGAGCGCATCCAGCAGGATGCCGCAGGCGGCCCCGACAAGGTCAACACCACCATTCGCGACAGCTACTTTGGTTCTGCCATGAGCACGCCGGGCGCGGTCTTTCCCACCATCGTGCGCCGCAATCAGCACCACATGGCCAAGCTGCGCAAGGAAAAACCTGGCCTCGCCGTCAACCGCGACAAGCTCATGCAGGCCATCCTGAACGATGGCATGGACTGCACCATCGGTTTCCCCGCCACGCTCTCGCTGCCCGATCAAGGCCGCTTCGTCATCGGCTATTACCAGCAACGCCAGGCGCTTTACGAAAAATCCCAGACCCAACCCGAAACCTCTGAAGAAAGGAGTGTGTAATGAGCATCCAAAACCGTTACGACTTCGTCTTCCTGTTCGACGTGAAAGACGGCAACCCCAACGGCGATCCGGACGCTGGCAATCTGCCCCGTGTGGACGCCGAAACCGGCCACGGGCTGGTGACCGATGTAGCCCTCAAGCGCAAGGTGCGCAACTATGTCGCTATGAAATATGCCGGCGATCAGGAAGCCACGGATGGCAAGGGAGACCTGACGGCCAATCGCTTCGAGATCTACGTGCGCGAAAAGGCTGTGCTCAACCTCCAGCACAAGCGCGCCTACGCGGCCTATGACTTGAAGCGGGAGGATAAGAAACTTCCCAAGGATATCCAAGATGCTCGCCGCATCACTGGCTGGATGTGCAAGAACTTCTACGACATTCGTACCTTCGGCGCAGTGATGAGCACCGAGGTGAACTCGGGGCAGGTACGGGGCCCCGTTCAGCTGACCTTCGCCCGTTCCATCGAGCCCGTGGTCAGCGCCGAACACGCCATCACCCGCATGGCCGTGACCAACGAGGCCGATCTGGAAAAGGAACGCACCATGGGCCGCAAATTCACCATTCCTTATGGCCTGTACCGCGCCCACGGTTTCATCTCTGCTCACTTGGCTGCCCAAACCGGCTTCGATGAGCGCGATCTCGAACTGCTGTGGGAAGCCCTGCAAAACATGTTCGAGCACGACCGCTCTGCCGCCCGCGGCGAAATGGCTACACGGGGGCTGTACGTCTTCAAGCACGCTTCCGAATTGGGGAATGCTCCGGCCCATGCCCTGTTCGATCGTCTCCAGGTCAAACCGGTTGGGAACAAAGTGGCGCGGAGCTTCGCCGACTACCTCGTCACATTCGACGGCGGCCCAATCGAAATCGGCAAGGAATGTCCTCTGGGCAATGGCGTGAGCCTTATGCGCCTGGCCTGAAAGAAGCAAACTGCTGGACTCACGACAGGTCATGCAGGAAGTCACTGACCCCATCCCTATCTCCGCCTTGCAGCACTGGGCCTACTGCCCGCGCCAGTGCGGCCTGATCCATCTGGAACAGGTCTTCGAGGACAACCTCCATACCGCCCGGGGCCAGGCGGTGCATCATCTGGTGGACGAGCCCGGCGATGAGATGAAGGCCGGCGTGAAGGTGGAGCGCGCCCTGCCCCTATGGTCGGATCGCTTGAACCTCATTGGCAAGGCCGACCTGGTGGAATTCCACCCGGACGGCACCGTCTTCCCGGTGGAGTTCAAGCACGGCCGCAAGCGCCAAAAGATCCACGATGACATCCAGCTCGCCGCCCAAGCGATGTGCCTTGAAGAAATGCTCGGCCGCCCGGTGCCCAAAGGGGCGATTTATCACGCCAGCAGCCACAGGCGGCGGGAGGTGTCTATCACGCCCGAACTGCGCCGTCTGGTGGAGAAAACCGCTGATGCCATCCGCGCCATGCTCGCCTCGGGCCGGTTGCCCCCACCAGCCAACGATGCACGTTGCCGGGAATGTTCGCTGAAGGAAATCTGCCAACCAGAGGCCATCGCCAACACGGATCGGCAGCAGCGCCAGCGTCAGGACCTGTTTCGGGTGGAGGACTGACCTTGTATACCCTGCTCAACACCCTCTACGTCATGACGCCCCAAGCCTATGTGCACTTGGAAAACGGGACCGTGCGCATCGACGTGGAACGGGAGAAGCGCCTCCAAGTGCCGCTGCACCACCTTGCGGGCTTGGTCACCTTCGGCAACGTGATGATCTCACCAGCGCTGATACACCGGCTCGGCGACGAAGGCAAAAGCTTGGTTCTGCTGGACGAACACGGCCGTTTCAAAGCCCGCCTAGAGGGCCCCATGTCGGGCAACATCCTGCTGCGGCAGGCCCAGCACCGGGCCGCCAACGATTCAAAGGCCACCCTGGAATTTGCCCGCGCCTGTGTAGCCGGCAAGCTCAAGAACAGCCGCGCCATCCTGCAACGGGGCGCACGGGAAGCCGCTGACCCGGACGAAGCTGTTGAGCTCAGACGCGCCGCAGACAACCTAGCCACGTCGCTCCGTGCTGCTGCCGATGCCAACGACCTGGACGAACTGCGCGGCGTCGAAGGTGAGGCGGCGCGTAGATACTTCGCCGCGCTGAACCTCATCGTCAAACCCCAGGCGCGGCAGGCTTTCACCCTCAATGGTCGCACCCGCCGCCCGCCCCTGGACCGATTCAACGCCCTGCTTTCCTTCCTCTACGCCCTGCTCATGAACGACTGCCGCTCGGCTCTGGAGGCCGTGGGCCTCGACCCACAATTGGGCTACCTGCATGCCGTTCGGCCTGGACGGGCCGCCCTGGCCCTGGACTTGCAGGAAGAATTCCGCGCCGTTCTGGCCGATAGGCTGGCCCTCACCCTCATCAACCGAGGGCAACTGGACGCAGACGACTTCGAAACCCGCGAAGGTGGCGCGGTTTCGCTTGGAGACAGGGGACGTCGGCTGGTCGTCACTGCCTGGCAGGAGCGCAAAAAGGAAGAGGTCACGCACCCGCTGCTCGACACAAAGCTGCCAATTGGTCTCCTACCCCTTGTTCAGGCCAGGCTGCTCGCGCGCGCCATCCGAGGGGATATGCCTGGTTACCTGCCTTACCTGACGAAGTAGACATAGCCATGCTCATCATCGTTACCTACGACGTCTCCACGGAAACTGCTGCTGGCCGCAGGCGTCTGCGCCGTGTCGCCAGGATTTGCGAGAGTATGGGCCAACGTGTGCAAAAGTCGGTCTTCGAATGCCGGGTGAACGAGATGCAATACGAAGCCCTTGAACGAGCTCTGGTAGCCGAGATTGACGAACAGCAGGACAACTTGCGCTTCTACCGCATCACCGAACCGGCGGAAGTACGGGTCAAAGAGTACGGCGTATTCCGCTCCGTGGATTTCGAAGGACCCTTGGTTATATGACACGCGAACCTGAAGTGAACCCCATTCAGCCAAGGTTTCGCGCGTTACGTAACCCATTGTTCTTTAACAATTTGAACGACAAAAGAAGACAGGATCCAGCAAGCAGTTTGCGAAGGACCTTTGGTTCGCGCAAGCCAGCTATTATCCACAGCAGAAACAGTGTGTTACGATTGTGGCCAATCACCCGGCCTTAGGGCCGGGTGTGGATTGAAACATCAGGCGGTGTTGCGTGCCGATGCTCCACGCCTACAATCACCCGGCCTTAGGGCCGGGTGTGGATTGAAACTCAAGGCGGCTGGGTTGGTCGTGGAGTAGATCAACAATCACCCGGCCTTAGGGCCGGGTGTGGATTGAAACTTGGCCGCATTCACGTCGCGGTCCTGTTGTGCGCCCAATCACCCGGCCTTAGGGCCGGGTGTGGATTGAAACGGGCTGCTTGGAAACCGG
>Ga0308419_1000564_pt1 | contig 26626 bp, 24 predicted proteins | sample HotsprSampleMS50_FD_203674 | JGI IMG/M metagenome (GOLD analysis project Ga0308419, IMG submission 203674) | Hot spring phototrophic mat microbial communities from Mushroom Spring, Yellowstone National Park, Wyoming, United States - 20090730_MS50 ... | reverse complement strand
ACCGTCGTTGCATATGTTACCGCTTCAAGCGTGGTGAAACTGATTTCAGCGCCACCCTGCGTTATGTCTTTTCCTTGCTGCGCACAGCCTTTCACAAGGCATGACAGATACGGCGTTGGATGGTACAGAGCGCGGATGCGTTCAGACTCCTCATACAACTCAACAATCTTCTTTATGATGAATTTTGTCTGAATTTCATACGCCTTCCAAAATTCTTCAAAGGTTTTGAATGTACGCGGGTCACCTGTCTTTGGGCCAATCTGTTTTACCGGCTCTACCTTTCCCGTTATTGGATCAGTAAATGGGAAGAAATCCTTTCCACTATTTAACGCAAGCTCAATTGCCTTTGCTAAATTAAGATTGTTATCCACCGTACCCGAGCGGTCATTGCCCACCATTGTGTTTTCCAGGCAGCCTACCGGGGCATAGTCATAAACATTATTTTCATGTATTAAATGCTGTATGTTAGCCTTCTTTGCTTCGCGCATTAAACCCGCCATTGAACGCTCATCAAAGTTGAGCAAAAATGGCGCACCTTGACTTGACGCTATCATATCTACCACTTTATCTAAAAGTTCATCAGGGCTTTTTGTGTGCAATCTGATATTGGGTTTTGGCTCAAGTATTGGGGACATCTCATCAATAACTTCTAAGAATGCAAAGGTCAGGTCATTTGCCATATCCTTACCGTCCTTGCCAACACCGGCAAGCGTAATAAGCTGCCCATAACCGGACGTTATGCCGTTGTTACCTGTTCGTATCATTGCATCATAAGCGGTATTGCAATGCACAAAGAAACATTTTAAAATCTCTTTGCCAAATTCGCGATCCATGCCCTGTGCCAATGAATATTCCCAATATGGATACAAATACTGGTCAATGCGGCCAAATGAAACACCTGGCCCGGGGTAGTTTTCATCGCTTAAAACAAGCATGTGAGTAAGCCATAGCGCCTGAACTGCTTCCCAAAAATTGGTGGCTGCCTCCCACGGTACCTTCTCTAAGATTGCAGCCATTTGCATAAGCTCTTCCCTTCGGGATGAATGCTCCTCTTTTGCACGCTCTTTGCAAACCTTTGCATACTTAAGCGCTAAATCACGTGGCATGGTTGCAGCCGTCATCATAGCTCGCAGGTTTGCACCCTTAGGCCCCTTTTTTTCTTTGGGCGATAGTTCATTATAAAAAGCTTCAAGCTCCTGATATACACCTTTAAATCCAATCTTTAAAATGCGTTCATACCCGGGGATAAGATGGCCACTTACCGCACCAGAATTACCAAACCCATGATCATGAAACCACTTCATCTTTTTGCGTGCACCGTTTTTACCCATAACCATTTTGGTGCGCTTTTTCATCTCGCTTTTAGTAAGGCACATGGATGTCTGAATATTAAATCGTGCTCCTGCCAGCAAATCACCGGGCAAGATTTCATGCGGCAGGTAATTGACCACTACCTCTTTATTAAACCAAGCGCGCCGCTCAGGAATACTCCATGTAAAAAAGTTATGTGGCACTGCAACCGTTTGAGCTGACATACGAAATGACTGATACATTGTTTGCATCAACGTGTATGTTTCAGGTACAATATAAAAGCTCATTTCGTTGAACTGTGCATCCCATGGTGTGCCGGTGGACCATGATGTATATTCATTATTCCATTTCCTTTCTGCACCCTTAAAATAGTAATCGCGCAGCCACTGAATGCGCGGTGATAAATTTTTTGGCTGTTTTAATTGTGCTTTGGGTGATGTCTGGCTCATAATGCCTCCTGTAATTGCTGTGATTGCATAAAGCGGCGAAGATGACGCTCGCCATGTTCTAATATTTGTTGCATTATACGCACTGCCTCTTTACTATTTTTTTTGGCGATAGTTACTGTTAATTGTTCGTGGGCGTTGAATACAAAATCCACCACATCATGGTCTAAAAAAAACTGGTAGGTTAAATTGGTGTACACCTGCTTAAATGAATTAAGTAATAGCGGATAAACAACATTTCCACTTGCAAGAGCAATCAAATGGTGGAATGAAAAATCAACTTCAACAATTGCATGTGTCTCCTGCGGGGTCAGAGCCTTCTCCTTAGTAACTATCGCTTCAAATTCCCTAATATGTTCCTGTGTGCGGTTGAGTGCAGCTAATTTAACCGTTTCAAGCTCAATGAGCTTACGTGTGGCAAGCAGGCTTTCTAAGATATGTGGCTCAATCTGCCCGGTGCCGTAAGAGACGAGCGATTGCAAAATGGCAAGCGAACCCTGCCTGCGATAGTCATTCACGGTTACGCCATGGCGCGGCCGTATGGAAACAAGCCCTTTCTGCTCTAAGATTATAAGCCCCTCATGCACAACCGGCCTGCTTACGCCCAAGGTTTTTGCAAGTTCACGCTCGGATGGGATTTTTTGGCCAATGGTGAGTTTACCTGATATAATGAGTTCCTCAAAGCGCTTCACAAACGCTTCTACCAGGCTATCTGCTTTTAAAGGTTCTAAATACATAGCACCTCGTTATGGTTGGTGGTATTACCACCAACCAATGTAGTGTAGGCGTATTACAATGTCAATATTTTTTCAGTATTTATTCCTTGAAAATAATTTATCATAAAAACATGAACACCTCCGCCACCAAAGGTTATGCAAGTGTACATTAATTAATTTTTGTACATAAAAATACTTTTAGGAATTAACAGTGTAAAAGCAATAAAATTTATACCACATTATAGCCTTATATTGTGAGTAACAATGGCAGATTGAATTGCATAAAATTTTCAACTAAACTATGACTTTGATGAATATTTTTTAGTTGCGTAAAGTTATATAAAACTGTATTTTGTATTAACTAACAATAACGATTTAAAAGGAAAAAACAAATGGCAAAAACTAAAAACCCAAAAAAACCAAAATATTTATACCAATTGAAAATATCACTAAACGAGATCAAACCACCAATTTGGAGAAGATTTATTGTTGACCCGGAAATTAAACTTCCAGATTTACACAAAATTATTCAAACTGTTATGGGATGGACCAATACGCATTTACACCATTTTTATAAGGACGATATTTATTATTCATTGCCTGATGAAGATTTTGAAGACTACTATATTGATTATCGAAAAATAAAATTAAACCACCTACTTTTTGATGTAAAGCAAAAGCTTTATTATGAATATGATTTTGGTGATGGATGGAACCATACCATAGTGCTGGAAAAAATTGTACCTGCCGATATGTATCCTATTGTTCCCATCTGTATTGCTGGAAGAAGGAATTGCCCTCCCGAAGATTGCGGAGGACCTTATGGTTATTATGATTTGTGTAATATTATTTCAAATCCAAGGCATAAAGAATATAAAGAAATGATGAAATGGCTTGGAGACGGATATGATCCTGAGTTTTTCGATATTCAATATATTAACTTCAATTTGCAGACAAAAGACTATGGTTGTTTTATATTCTCTTAAAACACAGCATCAATGTATTGCTTCATAAAAACCGTATGTTTTTTTGTACTGAAGAATTTATTCACGGCATAATCTGCTACACAGTAACTATCGCACAAAATTCTTGATATGAAAGGCACTGCCCGGTATACTGTTATAAAAATACTTGGCATTAGTGATGGTACATAATGTTTCAGATATTTGATACCCAAAGCCAGTCATTTTTAATTTCATATTTTGATGCCATCAAAGAGCAGTATGAGACAATAGTTCCGCAGGCAGTTTATGGCAGTGACAGGGCTAAAATCCATGTTGCAGAGAACGCTATTGCCATTGATTTTGTCATGTCGTTACATGAACCTGTTACTCGCTATGAATTCACATTGCCGCATATACACGCCTTTGGCAACGGCAAACATCCAACCACCTATATGTGCCTGGGATTACTTGCTGAAACACTGCATACACGAATTACAAAAAATCGTGAAGAAATCAGCATGCTTGATGTTGGTACAGGGACAGGCATATTGGCGATAGCGGCAGCGGTTATGGGCGTTAAACATATTGATGCATGTGATGCTAGCATTCAAGCCTATGAATGTGCCCGTAAAAATATTGATAACCGATTCCCAATTAATGTACTGTGTTGCGATATACAAAGCTTTGAGTCAAACCGCCAATACGATTGCATTACTGCAAACCTAATGACTGCTCTTATCATTGCCAGTGCTCATACATTTAGTTCATTGCTTGGGTCCAATGGGTATTGCATTGTTAGCGGCATTACCAACGAAAGGCAACAAGAGGTTATAGAAACATTCAAGCAATATAACTGTATCCTGAAAGACGGACAAACCAGCCAGGGCTGGTTTGCCGGTGTGTTTCAAAAATTGTAACTATTTTTTCTTTGCTATTTCAGTACGGAGTTCTTTTTTCAAAATCTTTCCAACATTTGATTCAGGCAAGCTGCTTCTGATTTCAACTTCAACAGGCCACTTATATTTTGCAAGGCGTGGCTTACAGAATTCTAATATTTCTTCAGGTGTAGTGCTCTGACCCTCTTTTAAAACAACAAATGCTTTGACGTTTTCGCCACGTTTTGCATCCGGTACGCCAATAACAGCACATTTTGCCACTTTTTCATGCTGATAGAGAACCTCTTCAATTTCACGGGGATAGATATTATACCCTGCTGATATGATAAGGTCTTTTTTACGATCAACAACAAAGAAATAGCCGTCTTTATCCATATAAGCAATATCGCCCGATTTTAAAAATCCATCTTTGGTAAAGGCTTTCTTAGTTTCTTCAGGCTTATTATGATACCCCTGTGTTACCTGAGGGCCACGGAAAAGCATCTCGCCAGGCTTGCCCACCGGCACTTCTTTTGTGCCAGTTTCAAGGTCAACAATTTTCACCTCAGTATCAGGATACGTGATACCAATGCTTCCCGGTTTCTTCTTCCCTTTATATGGATTGAGATGTGTCTGCGGTGAGGTTTCGGTCATCCCAAAGCCTTCATTAATCTCAACACCGGTAAGTTTTTTAAACTCCTGTAATACCTCAACAGGCAATGAAGCGCCACCAGATGTTAACAATTTAAAGCAGGTCATATCGGTTTTCTTTAAATCAGGATGCTGCAGCATACCCACATACATGGTGGGCACCAACGGCGACATGGTTGGCCGATACAGCCGAATGGCTTTAAGCAGGTTTTCCGGCTGCGGCTTTGGTATTAGGACTATGGTCCATCCCATATACAGCGGTAGATTCATTGCAGCTGACATGCCTAATACATGGAAGATAGGAGGTGCAGCCATTGCAATCTCCTCACCACGATTAGTCTTAAACCACTGCTCATACATCTGCACCATACAACCAAGATTGCGGTGGGTTAAGATAGCTCCCTTTGATACACCTGTTGTGCCACCGGTATACTGATAGGCAACAACATCATCAAAACTAATATCTACTTGCGGAGGATTTGGCTCTGACACCTTGATGCAGTGTTTAAAATGATACACGTCAGGCGCAGGGTACACATCTGCTTTCATATTGTTTTTTTTGGCAACAAGGGGAAAAAGAATATTTTTGGGAAATGGGAGATAGTCACCAATAGAAGCATAAATGATGTGCTTTATCCCTGTAACAGACCTAAGCTTAATCATGCGATTTGCAAGCAGGTCAAGGCATACAAGAACCTTTGCACCCGAATCGTTAAACTGGTACTCAAGCTCTCTGTCACTATACAGAGGATTACACATTGCAACAATACCCCCTATGTTTATTGTTGCATAATAGGCCACAACGGTCTGTATCATATTAGGAAGTAGAATCGCAACTACATCCCCTTTCTTAACGCCTATTGAACTAAGGAATGAAGCAAATTTCTTTACCATGACATAGAGTTCAGTATAGTTTACTCGGTAGCCTTCAAAGATAAGTGCAGTATTATATGGGAATTCACGTACACTATTTTCCAGCATTTTGTGTAACGGCGTTTGGTGATACTGTATGGTTGCCGGCACACCTGGATCATAGTGTTTTAACCATGGTTTTGATGCATACGGTGATTTCATATTTTAATCTCCTATTTTGTATAAACATTATATTGTATTATATTTATATTAATTTGTATTTGTCAATAAAAATTTTTTATTTATTATTGTAGCTTTTATCATACTGTTAATTCCTAAATCTATTTTTATGTACAAATAATAATTAATGTACACCCAGCCGCCTTTGGCGGTGGGGTGTACATGTTTTTATGTTAAATTATTTTTAGGGAATACATACTGCTTTTATCGTTAAAAAGCACTCAGCAATACTGCCATATTATTCTTGACAGGGCATGTACAATATACATTTACCATAGCATGGTGTATTTTTGTCAAAACTGCTTTAAAGAAATACCCCCTGATGTTACCCTATGTCCGTTTTGCGGTGCTGATATCAAAAAGTATGATTTACAGACTTTTGAGGATAAGCTCATACACGCACTGCATCACCCACTTCCTGATACTGTCAATATTGCAATTACAGTGCTTGGTAACATACAGAGCAGGAAGGCAGTAAAACCACTCAAGGAATTATTCAACAAAACATCTGACCCATATATTCAGAAAGAAATACTGGATGCCCTTTTTGCAATCGGCACAAAGGAGTCAATACGGTTTGTAAAAACTATGCTGGCACATACAAATGTCATCGTGCGTAAAGAAGCAGAAATGCTGATAAAAAAGTTATAGCATGTAAGGCGATAGCTTTCAGGCAATTGGCCATTACCATGAACTATCGCCACAATAATATTTCTTTAATTTGCACAAAAGCAGTATGCTGTTTTAAGAGTTCGTGATGAATGATGCAATATGCTTTTTATGCTCTTCCAGTGCAGATAGTAATTGTTCAAGATGTGCAATCTGCCCGGCAACTTCACTGGCATATGTTTGTTTCTTTTGGACTGCAATATCGATTGCCTTTCGGGTAATGGTTATCACATGGGTAAATTGCTCATCAATGCTTAACATGATGGTACGGAATGTAGAATCCAAATTCTGAACCGTTGCCCACCGTAAATTTTCCACATTATTGAGAACCAGAGCATGTATCTGCCTGTCAATGCGCTTTTTGATACGCTTTATCCGCATACTCTTTGGCAGCAGCTTGTCAACAAGCTCCTCAGGTATAGCCATATATGAATATCGCCATTGATGCATTACCCAGTACGGTTCTTTAGTAACTTCCATCCCGGTGATGGGTGTATGTGGTATATACGGAATATCAAATAAATCGGAAGCAGCTTTTCTAACAGAATCAATAATATCGCTAGCCCGCTTCTGGTGTGTTTTAATAACCTGTGCTACATGGGTATCAAAAAAGCGGGACATCTGGCCAAGCTCATGCTCAAAGAATCCCGGTATGGCTTCAGCAAGAGCCCTGGTTATTTCTTCCTCTTCTAATGTGTTTTTTTCGTATAGGCATTTATTTGCAACTGATTCCAGATAGTTACGCCCCTTTTTCCGCAAATTTTCTGCCTGCTCTTCTAAAAGTTCCAACAGGCGTTTGCGCTCTCCAGCCAGTATATCGCCTGAAAATGTTTTTTGTTGCTCTGCCTGTTTTATGGTTTCATCAAACAGCATGAGTTTTTGTTGCAATTCTTCCTGAGGCATAGTATACGCTTTTAAAGAAAGCCGCAGTTGCATCTCAAGGTCAGTGAGAATATCAAAACTTTTGCGGGGTATACTGGCCTGCAATACTTTTTCTTTCTTTTGTGACATGAAATCTATGATGTGGCCTTCTAAATAATCAAGCCTGCTTTTTGATAGCAGCATTGTGTCTTTGGAACGTTTAGCCTCAAGCCCCTGTTTTGCAGATACCGGATATATTGTAATTTCTTCTTTTATCCCAGCCTTGTCATGAATTACCCGTGAAATAAACCGCTGTACTTCTTCCAACTCATCCGGACTAAGGTAATCAATCTTATTGAGTATAAAAAAGATTTTATTTACCCTGGTGGCAACCTGCTTTAAAAACTCTAATTCAACCTCGGTAATAGGTGGGTCAGCCGACATTAAAAAAAGTGCTGCATCACATTGTGGAAGGAAGTTAAGCGTTGCTTCGGTATTATGGCGGTGCGTTGAACCTATCCCCGGAGTATCAATAAGCACCACGCCTTTTTGCAGAATCTCTGCATCATAATATAATTCAACTCCTTCAACTTGTAATGAATTATTGGGGTTAGCCTCTTCTGAAACATACATGGAAAGAAATTGCTGTATTTCTGCAGGATTTTTTGATGAAAGCGTATCACCTGCCTTATTGTTCCCAAAACTGACATGAACATACGGATGTTCACTGTATCGAATATACGTAGGAACCGATGTTAAGGGAATGACAGCAGTAGGAAGAAGCGGAGCACCCAAAAATGCATTGAGCAATGAACTTTTTCCTCTTTTGAATTGCCCCAGAACTGCTAAATGGATTTTACCCTGCGAATAACGCTGCGCTATCTCTTCAAGTTTAGTTTTGTATAGCCCATACTCATCACCCATCTGGGCTATTAATTGAATCAAATCAAGCAGGGTTTGGGTTAACTTGTGGCTGGTTGCATTAATCTGTATCTCAGAATTACCGCCCATACATATACCTCCTGTTAGCTTTAATATGTAGTACAGGAGTTATCAGCCTGATTTAGGCGGTTTAAGGCGAACTCCATCACCTTAAATTTAAATAACTGCTTTATACTATAATAGCACAAAATTACAAAACAGAAAATAAAATCACAAATAAATTGTCAACAATTTGTTTATGTTGTATGATAAAGGTTTTACATTAACTATTCTAATTCAAAAAGAATATTGCAATAACTATACCTGCAAGAATGACAAAAAAAGCACTGACCGCTATGGATATTGATAAACGGATTTTCTTTCCCTTTGGAATATCCGGAAAATGGCTGTACCCCTCGTACGCATTTACATATGCTGCAATAGCTGCAATGATGCCAAATAAAACACCAAATGTTAATGTCAACAATGCAGTTTTGTTCTGGAAGATTATATTCATAAATATTATTGTACATCATGATTGAATGTTGACAAGTATTTTATTGCATGTATTGCTCTGACACCATATTTCCCCGTCCGAGCATTTTTAACTTGCTGATAATTTGAAAAATTTTCATAATGCTCTGACACCATTTAGCTAATATTTTTCACTTGCCTGCAGCATCATAATGCTCTGACCCCAAAGTTTTGCGCATTTGCTTGATGGTGCGTGTAGTATAGCTCTGACACTTATATATTCTGTATATAACCGTGTTGCATGCTATTAACACGCATACATCTATGCTCTGACACCTTTGTGGGGCGATAGTTACTGTTGAAGGCTCTGACACCATATATTAGGACGCATGACCATGCGCCCCTACAATAAACTGGGAACGTTGAACATTGAACTTTTTAACGCTCTGACACCACTAATCTTTTTTTCACCACACCCCAAAACATTAATCCATTAACACCCTACACAGCCGTATCAAGGCTCTGACACCATAATTTAGATTTTTTAGAAATTTTTTCAAATTCCCGTTAATTTTTTCAATCTCAAGCGTTTTATATATCAGAACCAATGAAATTTATATTTAACTTTACAGGAGGATTTTTATGCGTAAACCCCGTTACATTGCACCTAACATCACCTACCATGTCACGAGCCGCCTCATTGAATGCAGAAACATGATGGAAGATGACAGTATCAAAGCCTTATTTGAATACTGTATAACGTTAGCATTGGAAAAATATCCGTTTGAACTTATCAATTATCAGATTATGGATAACCATATTCACTTGCTCATCCGTACAGTGGAAGGTGGAGCATCTATATCCCGTATTGTGCAGTACATTAAGTCACGGTTTGCTCAACGCTTTAACCGCATGATGCAGCGGACAGGGCCGGTATGGAATGAGCGGTTTAAAGACAGCATTGTTGAATTTGCGGATAATCCGCGGATGTATTTATTGAACTTAATCTGGTATTTTGCCAACAATCCGGTGCGTGCAGGTAAGGTACAAAGTCCGTTTGAAAGTTACTTTGGCGGATCAAAGGCTTATTTTGACAGTAACTATCGCCCAAATATAAAGATAACGCTGCATCAGTATTTTTTAGAGTTGGGTGATACACTTGAAGAGTGTGCTGCATTGCTGTGCGCTTACTTCAATGGCGAACTTTTGCTCTGACACGTTATCTGTACACATTATGGAAAGCAAACTCCTCCAGGGGTTTTCGTGGTGGACGGCTTTTTTCACTTTCCTTTTGCCAGTCGGTTAAATCATCATGTATTGTCGCATCTTTTTTACCAACGATGATCAGGGTAATGACAGTAAACTCATCAGGTATAGCACATGCCTTTTTAACTGTTTCCTCATCATACCCTGCTATGGGATGAGCCACGAGGCCCAATTCAGTTGCTTTTAATAGTAAAAGCGCTGTTGCCATCCCAGTATCAAAATGATGGTAAATGCGGTTTTTAAGAACACAATCATCTTTTTCTTTACTGAATACTGCTATGATCATGGAAGCTTTAAGAGCCCATTCATTCCCTTTTGCCAGGGCTTTTTTTACCGCATCAAGTTTGCCCGGTTCATACACAAAGACAAAACGCCATGGCTGATTATTATAGCATGATGGAGCAAGTGATGCCGCTTTTGCGAGCTCTGACACCATGTTTTCAGTTATTGTCACTGGAGACAGTGACCTGTATGCTCTTCTTGCTTCAATTGCTTCCTGTAAATTCATAAGACCTCCTTTTTACTGCAAGGATTTAAGTGTTTGCAGCACTTCATCAACATGCCCCGGCACCTTAACCTTTTGCCATACTGCTCTGACCCTGCCTTCGGGGTCAATCAGGAAGGTGCTTCGCTCTATTCCCATAAAGCTTTTTCCATACATGCTTTTTTTCTTCCATACCCCATATTCTTTTGCTACCGTATGATCAGTATCTGACAACAGAATAATATTAAGGTTATGTTTATCATAAAACCTGCAATGGCTTTCAGGACTATCAGGGCTGATGCCTAAAACAACAGTATTATAATTGTTAAATTCCTCTATACTTTTAGTAAAATCTATAGCTTCTAATGTACACCCTTGAGTATTGTCTTTGGGGTAAAAATATAATACAACCCACTTGCCTCTGAAATCATTAATATCTTTCACCTGTTTGTCTTTATCAGGAAGCTTAAATTGAGGTGCGGGTTTGTTTAACAAAGTATCTTCTTTCATTGTCTTATCCTCATGGTAAAATTTACATTTAATTAAAAATCTACTGAAATGCCCTATATAAAGTATATTCTAAAATACTAATTATTTTAATCCTTGTCAATTATCCACCTTAAAAATATAAGCACTTGACAAAAAATATTTTACATGCAATGACTGTAAAAAAAGATACTAAAAAAATAAAAATCCACACATAAACAGGAGGATTACCGTGAGAATTCGTGTTACTATTATTACTATATTGCTGCTTTGCTCTGTCACCATGGTACATGCAGCTTCTGACGGCACTGCATTGATGATGCTTGGAGGCAGTGCCAGCGTGTTAGGGAGGGCAGATACTGGTGTTGCCTACTTTGGCTCTGACACCTTCCTTATAAACCCAGCAGCAATTGCAAAAGAAGAGCGTTTCATTGGCTCATTGAATTATGGCAATTTACTTTTTGACTACTATAACCCATCAGTAGTTGCAGGATTCCCCACTTCATATGGTGTCATTGGTGGTGCATTCAGGCTTATTTTTGGCTCTGACACCCTCAACGGTTATCAGTTTGTGCTGGGAGGTGCAAAGGAATTTACGCGGCGGCTTTCAATGGGTGCATCGGTATCGCTTCTTTTGGGAAGTGGACCAGGCTCAGGTGCATATTTTACTGGTATTACCCTGGGCAGCGTGTATCAAACTACCATTAATGCGGATATTGGCAAAGGATTTGGTATTTATTCACCAACCCTTGGTGTAGCAATAAACGCTGGGCTACCACTGGGAAGTGACAAGGATTATGCCAACATGAATCAGATAACCATTGGCTATACTCTCCCACTGTATAAAAGAAATGAGCTACAGGTTAGCTTGCTCAATGACTTTTCATTTGTGCAATATGATGAGGTGGCAGTAAAATTTGGTGCTGAAGGGGTTTATAAAAATACGTATATTGCGCGGTTGGGATTTATGGCACCCCAGGCGTATGAATATGCTGATTTCACCGTTGGTGCCGGCTACAGGCTCACCGGGCAGGAATATCAGGCAGAATTCAACTACGCATTGGTACACTATAAAAAGACAGATTTTGTCCATTATATCGGCACTCAAGTGCGGTATGGCAAATTAGATAAGGAGCCACCACAAACTTCTATAAAATCCAGCCAGCGGTATATATCTCCCAATACGGATGGAGTTCAGGACTTTGTTCTGTTTCAGTTAAGCGTGAGCGATGCGAGCAAGATTGGCGGCTGGCGATTACAAATCAAAAATGATGCAGGAACGGTAATAAAAGAATTTAGGGTAAGCGATAGAGATGTGGAAGAATCGCTGACGTTGAAAAGCTTTATACAAAAGATCTGGACTCCCAAGGAATCCGCTATGGTACCTGAGACTATCTTCTGGGATGGCACGGACGCAAATGCAAATGTATTGCCAGATGGTGACTATGTGTATGCATTTATAGCCTGGGATGAGCGTGACAATATATCGCCTGAAATTACTGGGGTTATTACAATAGATAACACTCCTCCTACCGTGGAATTGACTATTGAAGACAGATTCTTTTCACCAAACAATGACGGCCGCAAGGATACATTAAAGATAGTTCAGACAATAAAAACTCAGCATAACGATGTATGGCAAGCTTACTTTACCGACAAAGACGGGAAAATAGTGAAAAAGTATAGCTGGCAAGGTACTGACGTTCCAAAAACATTAATATGGGATGGCAAAGATGACGCCGGCAATGATGTTCCTGAAGGACTGTATATCTACCAGATCCAATGTACTGACAATGCTGGAAATAAAGCAAATGCTGTAATACGGGAAATCAGCTTAACCCGGCAGTACCAAACGGTAGATGTCAGCGCATCACTGGAATATTTTTCACATGCATTGCACAACACTATAGTATTTACTCCTTCAGTCTCTGACACCAAAGACCTGGTTAAATGGCAATTTGTCATTACTAATGAAAAAGACAAGCCTGTATATCAAGCTCAGGGTCAGAGCATCCCAAAAACAATTACCTGGGACTGTAAGACAGATAAAGGCGAAAAATTAAATGACGGGATTTACCGCTACAGATTCAGTGCTGAATATTTAAGCGGCAATAATCCGCAGTCATTTGTTAAATCGTTTACCCTAGACAGCACTCCACCTGATATAGAACTCTCCTATGAACCAGACCTTTTCTCACCTGACGGCGATGGAGAAAATGACATACTTACTATCAACCCATCTATTAATGATAAAGTGGGAATCAGAAGCTGGGAAATAGTAATTTATGCACCTGCCGGATATGTATTTAAAACATTCAAAGGAGTCGATGTGCCTTTGGAACTCAAATGGGACGGCATTGGAATAAACAATGAACTGGTTGAATCTGCTGCGGATTACTTCATTGAACTATCGGCTACCGATATAACCGGCAATACTGCTAAAACAAAACGAATTAAGCTACCCATTGATGTGCTGGTCATGGTGACAGAGCGCGGGCTTAAGATTCGCATCAGTAACATTGAATTTGCATTTGACAGCGCAAAGCTTACCGGGAAGGCATTCCCAATATTAAACAGGGTTGCTGAGATATTAAACAAATACGAAAAGTACAATGTCCTGATTGAAGGCCACACCGATGACATAGGCGAGGAACAGTATAATTTGAAGCTTTCTGAAGCACGGGCACAATCTGTCCTGGATTATCTTATAAAGAAGGGGATTGACAAAAAGCGCTTATCTTCACGAGGCATGGGGGAAACATCACCATTTATGCCCAACACAAGTGTTGAAAACAGAAGGCGAAACCGCCGCGTTGAGTTTCTGTTGATCAAACCCGAAGACATGCTTTCTGGAAAGTAAATGGTATGAATGCTTTCCCTATCATTTTTTCTGATATTGATGGGACCATTCTTGATTTTGAAAACTATTCATACAAAATATCCCTTCCGGCAATCCGTACACTTGCCGGCAAGGGCATACCTCTTATTTTAGTATCAAGCAAAACATATATAGAAATGCTGAAGTTGCACAAACAGCTTAAGCTACCATGGCCGTTTATCTTTGAAAATGGTGCTGGCATTTCCCAACATGGCACCTATACCCTGTATGGGAAATCATATCAGAAACTGGTACAGTACAAGCCTGCCATTGAACAGGCTTGCGGCACAATAACGTGGGCAGAAAACCTTCCATTAACTAAGCTATCGGAATATACAGGGCTTTCCACCAGAAAAGTAAAGGATATGATGGCACGCATGGCATCAGTGTTATTCATAGCCCATCACACTCTTGACATAAATCAAATAAACAAACAGCTGCACCCATTTGGTATTGCCATTACAACAGGGGGAAAGTTTTTTACAGTTATCGATAGCGATGTCAACAAAGGCAGCGCAGTGCAAATGATTCAGGCAATGTACCGCCAACACTATACTAGCATATACTCATACGCGATAGGCGATGGATTAAATGACATAGACATGTTTAAAGCAGTTGACGAAGCGTATTTTGTTGGTAAAAGAAATCTCTTTAAAACCATTCAAACATTATGCCCTGGCATACACAAAAGCAGAAAAGAAGGCCCTGAGGGATTTTGTGAGGTAATAGATAAAATAGTACAAAATTATTCACTAACCTGAACATTCTGCTCAACGTATTGTTCAAATTCTTCACGAGACATCCTGTCCTTATACAACTGCCACATGACTTCCTTCAATTCCTCTATTGATTCAAACTTTGCGCCATCAAGCTTATAGTGTGCCATACTACAAATCCCTTGAATTGAATATACAAAATTTATACCACTAAATACTTTACAAAAAAACTGTCAATATAAAATTTACACCTTAATCTGACAATTATCATAAAAAAGATTTGAATTTAGGTATAAATACTTGTATCATCGTTTATAAGGTTAAAAATAATGCACGGGAAAAACAAACTAATAGCATTACCATTTTTGTTGTTTTTTTGGGCGATAGTTACCCATGTCTTTGCCGATGATACATTATTTATTACTCAAGATTTTGACGTTGCCACTCTTGGCCTCTATGTACAATATTGCAAAGAAGTGCCTCCACAAAACGATATAATCGAAATAGTCAGATTATACAAAGCTAACAAATTTCAAAAATCTACCACTATAAATCCATCATTTGGTTATTCGCATAACAGTTTATGGGTAAGTTTCACACTGACGAATCCTTCACAAGCTCCTGCACAAGTATTGTTGGAATACGATTATCCCCTAATAGATGATATTACCCTTTTTGTTCCTAATGGCTCCCATTTTACAGAAATCCAGACTGGCGACCGCTTTCCATTTTCATCACGCCCTTTCCCTTACAGGTCTTTTGTGTTTCCTCTTGAGCTAAAACCCGGTTCCACTACATATTTTCTTCGCATCCGTTCAGAAGGTTCACTGGTTGTGCCTTTGAAAGTATGGGGATTGAAAGCATTTGAACACATGCGCAATATCACATTGCCATTAATATGGATGCACTATGGCCTGATGATTGCATTGTTTTTTTATAATTTATTTTTATTTATATCAACTCGCGAGAAAAGCTTTTTATATGTTTCCATGTTTATCATTGGCGTCACGCTCTTTGCCATGGCTAACAACGGGTTGGCAGCACAATACCTATGGCCTTCAAGTACATGGTGGGGGAATATCTGTCATCCTTTCTTTGTTTTTTTTGCAATGACTGGGATTTTGCTTTTTACACGCGAGTTTTTATCATTGCGGTTTGTTTTAAAAAAGCTGGATACATTTATATTTTTGTTTACATGTATAATTATCGGCTGCTTGTTTACACCATTTTTACTTCAATATTATTATGCTACACAGTTATCAGTATTAATGGCAGCTATTGCTTCTGTTATTATAATTTTTGTTGGAATGATTGCACAGGTAAAAAAAATCAGGGAAGCAATATTCTATAACATTGCTACATTCAGTTTTGTTGCTGGAGTACTTCTTATTGGATTGCGTTCTTTTGGTGTATTAAGCGACAATTTCTTTACTGCTTGGGGTTATCAGTTAGGTTCTTCAGCAATGATTGTTCTTTTTTCATTAGGCATTGCTGATAAAGTAAATACATGGCGCCGTGATAAAGAACGGGCGCTAGCACAACTTGCAACCTCCGAAGCCAGATACCGTACTCTTGTTGAGAATGCACATGATGGCATCATCCTGGTTCAGGACTGGAAGATTATCTATTCCAATGATTCATTTGCACGGATGATTGGATACAGTGCGGATGAACTTAAAAATATTGATTTGAAGAAAATTGTGGCTGACACTGACCTGGGCAAAGAAATATTGACCCAGTATAATAACAGATTGCAAAAAAAAGAAGCAAAACAGCAATATGAAGCCCAGCTTAAACGTAAAACAGGCAACATTATTGATGTCCTTATATCAGCACAGATGGTTTTGCTGGATGGGATACCTACAAGCATAGCAATAATTACAGATATCAGTGCACTGAAAGAAGCGTATGATACTATTCAACACCAATATGAAGAAATACAATCGCAATATGAAGAATTAGAAGCAATGAATGAGGAAATGGTGCGCACACATTATGAGCTCACTGAAGCTACACATAAATTAGAAGAAGAATCAGAACGACTACATGCAACCTTACGCTCAATATATGATGGGGTTGTTGCAACTGACCTACATGGCACTATTATACTTATAAATGATAAAGCTGAAAAATTAGCAGGCACATCATCCAAGGAGATAATTGGCAAGCCTTTTAATTCTGTATTCACATTTAATTATGTTACCACCAAGGAAGAATTCAAAAACCCAGTAAATGAAATTTTACGATATGGTGAGCTTGATACCAGCGGGTTTGCCCTTACATTTAAATCCCATGATAAAGATGTAGTTGTAGAGCTATCAGGGGCCCCAATCTATGTTGAAGGAAACATCATTGGTACAGTCATTGTTATGCACGACATCACTGGCCAGTACTGGCTGGAAAAAGAAATTCAAAAGATAAGCAAATTAGAATCACTGAGTATTTTAGCTGGAGGAATAGCTCACGATTTTAATAATTTATTAACTTCAATCATTGGAAATCTTTCAATACTGAAAGTTAAACTCAGCAATAATCAATTATATCAGAAATATGTTGAAAGAATAGAAAATGCAGCACAGAGAGCAGCGGACCTCACTAAGCAGCTATTGACCTTCTCAAAGGGAGGTGAGCCAATAAAAGAAGTAACATCACTGGAACAGGTAATCAGGGAGACAGCACAATTTGCCCTTTCAGGTTCCAGTGTACGATGCAATTATGGAATACAGCCTGATTTGTGGAATTGTGAAGTGGATGTGGGTCAGATGAGCCAGGTATTTCATAATTTGATCCTTAATGCAGTTCAATCAATGCCTCATGGAGGTATTATCACTATTAAAGCCACCAATGTTACATATGATGGTAGCGGGCAAAAACCATTATTGCCCGGCAACTATGTTATGATAACAATAAAAGATGAGGGGGTTGGCATTCCAAAAGAGAATCTATCAAGGATATTTGATCCTTTTTTTACAACGAAAGAACGTGGCAGTGGATTGGGATTAGCAACAAGTTTTTCAATTATTAAACGGCACGGTGGACATATTGAAGTTCATTCAGAAACTGGCAAAGGCTCAGAATTTATTATCTATCTCCATGCTACAGAAAAAAAAGAAATCATAACCAAAGGAGCAATAGCACCATTTACTTCACCTGGTGGCAGAGTGTTGCTGATGGATGATGATTTCACTATATATGAAGTAGCATCACATATGCTTGATATATATGGATTTAAAGTTGATTGGGTTGATACAGGTGAAAAGGCTATAGAAAAATACAAAGAATCTTTAGCTAAAAGTTCCCCGTATGATGTAATAATAATGGACTTGACCGTACCAGGTTCTATGGGTGGTGTACAGGCAGTCAGGGAAATTCTAGAAATTAATCCCCATGCTAAAGTAATAGTTTCAAGTGGATATTCAAATGACCCTGTGATGTCCCACTATAAAGAATATGGATTCAGAGGCGTTATTGCAAAACCATATAAGATTGAAGAGATAATAAAAGTAATTAATGAAGTCATCTCACAGGAGGATTAATACATCCATGAAGAGAAAATGGCTAATCATAATCATCATTACAATGATAGCAAACATTCAGGCATCCGTGGTGAAACAAAAACAGGCTGACACTGCAAAAGTAAAAAATCAGTATGCATCTGATTTAGAGAAAAAAGAAGCAATTATTAAAAAGATACATGCTTTAATGGATGAAATAAATACAAAACTTGACAGTAAGGAAAAACTTGTAGTTCCTGTTGAACCACAACAAGCTACTGATGTTGTTGATCATGATGAATATACAAAAAACGAAACCACACCTGAAGCAAAACCAGAGGAAGGGAAAAAAGGTAAAGAAGAAGCCTTAATTGCCCCAACAAAAGGGAAATTGACAAGTAAATATGGATACAGGGAAAATCCTGTTACCAAAAAATATTCATTTCATAAAGGGATAGACATAGCTGCGCCAAAGGGAACCAAAGTAGTGGCAAGTGTACGTGGCACTGTGGTTACATCACAGTATATGAATAATGGCTATGGTAATTGCATTATCATTGAACATGCAAACAATGTAAAAACATTGTATGCACATCTGGAAAAACGTCTTGTAAAACCCGGCAACACTGTAGAGCAGGGTCAACAGATTGGCACTGTTGGGGCTACAGGGAGAGCAACCGGGCCACATCTACATTATGAAGTGTATAAGGGAAAGCAATCAATAAATCCCGAAGAGCTTGTTCATTATTAAATGGAAATAATTTTCATTTTGTATTGACTTTATCATAAATATTTATAATATTACAATCATGAAGAGGAAAGCGTGTGTGCTGGGTGGAACCGGGCTTGTGGGTTCAAACCTTCTATCATTGCTCATCAATGATCGTTATTATTCTGTTATTAATGTGATAACACGGAAAAAAATTCCGCTACAAGCCGATATCATCACTCAATATATTGTTGATTTTAATAATCTTGAATCCGTATCCCGTGCATTTACCGTTGATGATGTCTATTGCTGCCTTGGAACAACGATGAAAAAGGCAGGCTCAAGGGAAGCCTTTAAGCAGGTTGACTACGACTATGTTATAAAAACAGCCAGGATTGCTCATGAACATGGTGCTAAACAGTTTTTAGTTATCAGTGCTGTTGGTGCACATCCACGCTCATTGCTTTTTTACAATAGAATAAAAGGGCAAATGGAAAAAGATGTTGCAGCCATTCCATTTGAAGCGGTTCACATATTCAGGCCATCACTGTTAGTGGGCCAAAGGCATGAGAAGCGTTTTCTAGAAGATATAGCACAACACTGTACAAAGCCATTACAATATATTTTTAAGGGACCATTAAAAAAGTATGCACCGGTAGAAGCAAAGCATGTTGCATATTCTATGCTACAGGCAGCAAAGGCACAATTACATGGTATATATGTTCATGAAGCATTGTAGGCAATAGCTTAAAAGGGATATCTTTGGTTTTATTTGCTCTTGATGATGCTCACTTCATTCAGGATGATGATTATTTTGTATCCAAGCAGCCTTACAAACAGGGCTGGATTTATGTGAATCTTGCCAAGATTATTCAGCCGGCAAAACCCGAAACAAAAAACGAAGCCCAGTTTATGACAGTTAGCGAAGGGGAAGAGTTTTGGACAAAATATTTCTGGAAAACAAGAATTGCAACTGTAGCCGAGTGTAAGGTTGGCACTGTTGTCATTTGTTTTAATGACAATGTGAAAGATGATGTGTACCATGCACCAGAAGACAAGGATAATGCCAGGAGTGGATCATGGTTCATGGCAAAGATTACTGATATGTCAGATCTGTACAAAGGCTACCTGACAGTGTCCGGTGGCTATAAGGTTGACAAGGACAATGTGCGAGTAACTATAAAATAACACAAAAAGGAGATTTATATGAAGAAAATATGTGTTTTGTTAATAATATGTTTTTTTGTGGTAGTGGCTTTGGGTTGTAAAAGTGATACAGGGAATTATTTTGCTGACACATTAAAAGGGAAGGCTACCGATGCAGCATGGGACAGTTTGACAACTAAATCAACCGAGACAACCTCTGAAAAGAAATCAAAAGCCAGCAGCGACTATGTGCCGTCAGATGCCGATGCTCACTACATTCAGCCATCAGATTATTTTATTTCTGATCGCGAATTCCCCAACCAGGGGTGGATATATGTATACTTAGCTAAAGTTGTAACAGCACCAACTGCCCAGACAAAAAACGAAGGGCAATTTATGAAGGTTCACGATGGAAAAGAAATATGGATAAAGTATCACTGGAAATCCAGGATTGCAACTAAAGCTGATATACGAATAGGGGCTATCGTTATTTCATTTGACGATAATATTATTGATAATGTATACATGGCACCTAAAAATAAGGACCAGGCAAGAAATGGACAATGGTTCATGGGTAAAATTATAGATACTACAGATCTTTACAAAGGGTATGTAACTGTAGCTGGTGGTTATAAGGTAGATGTTAACAACATCAGGATACCTATAAAATAATTATTGTTTACAGTACATGCTGCTTCAATACAACTTACTAAAAAGGGGGCATGCCCCTTTTTTATTTTCATACATTAATAATAGTTGACGAACAAATATACAGGCGTGCCATTTCAATTAAAATGTTAGTATATGTGTGCGATAGTTACTGTACAATAATCATCCGGAGGATAGTATGGACGTTGACAATATTAAAACCGTATTAATTATTGGATCCGGTACAATGGGTCAACAGATAGGATTTTTATGCGCCATGCACGGTTATACAGTTCATATGTATGACGTAAAGGAAGATGCCCTGCAAAGTGCCCGGCAAAGAATTGCAAAACTGGCAGAATGGTTTGAAAAACACAATGTAAACAATGCTACCGGCGCATTGCACCTGATTCATTATTTTACTGATGCATCAAAGGCTGCACAGGATGTTGATTTTGTAAGCGAGTCAGTGCCCGAAGATCCAACATTAAAGGCAAAGATCTTCAATGATTTTAACGCTCTGTGCCCACAGCATGCTATATTTACCACCAACACTTCGTCGCTTATTCCTTCGCAAATTGCCAAAGAAACGGGAAGGCCTGACAAGTTTTTAGCATTTCATTTTCATGACGTCAGGACAACAAAGATTGTTGATGTTATGCCTCATCTGCAAACCAGCCAGGAAGCTTTACAGGTAACTATCGCTTTTGCAAAAAAATTAGGACAGATACCAATTGTGCTAAAAAAAGAAAATCACGGGTATGTGTTCAATACCATGCTCATGACACTCATAAGTTCAGCATTGACTTTGGCAGCAAATGATGTGGCCGAAATCTATGATATTGATAGAAGTTTTATGGGCGTTATGGGTACACCTATTGGCCCTTTTGGTATAATGGATAGCATTGGGCTTGATACAGTTTATAAAGTAACAAAGTACTGGGCAGATTCGTTAAACGACAAACAGGGTAAAAAGAATGCAGCTTTTTTGCATGAATATCTTGATAAGGGATTTTTGGGTGCAAAAACAGGCAAAGGTTTTTATACATATCCAAACCCGGAATTTTCAAAGCCGGGATTTTTGCAAGTGTAATATAACAGGCTCCAACAATGCATTTTGAGATTATAAAAAAAGATCGTGATACACAAGCCCGGTTAGGGATTCTTTACACCACTCATGGTGTTGTGCACACACCAGTCTTTATGCCCGTTGCTACAAGGGGAGCCATTCGTGCCTTAACAATACGTGATATTGAGGAAATTGGATTTGAGATAATCCTGTCTAATACATATCATATGTATATTCGTCCTGGCATTGACCTGCTCAAGGAGGCTGGCGGGCTTCATAAATTTATGAACTATCATAAACCTATTTTAACCGATTCAGGTGGTTTTCAGGTGTTTTCGTTAGCGGATTTACGAAAGGTGCATGATGAAGGTGTGGAATTCAAGTCACACATCGATGGCTCAGTACATTTCTTTAGCCCAGAGAAGGTACTGGATATCCAAAAAATTATAGGCGCGGATATCATGATGGTGTTAGATGAATGTGTTGAATACCCTGCAACATATCATTCTGCACAAAAAGCAGTTGAACGGACACTGCAGTGGGCAGCAATCTCATACGAGTACTGGAAGAATACTTTTGATACAGACACACAGGCACTCTTTGCTATAGTACAGGGTAGCACCTATCCTGATTTGCGAATGCATTGTAGCAGGGCTTTAGTGGAGTATGATTTTTCAGGCTATGCTATTGGAGGGCTTTCTGTGGGCGAACCAAAAAGTGAATACGCTGAAATAACAGCCTTAACAGTACCCATGTTGCCATGGAATAAACCCAGGTACATGATGGGTGTTGGCAGCCCACTTGAAATACTAGAAGCCATACAACATGGTGTAGATATGTTTGACTGTGTTATGCCCACCCGTATTGCCCGCAATGGCACACTTTTTACTTCAAAAGGGCGTGTTAATATTAAATCTGGTATCTATGCCAACGATTTTAGTCCCTTAGATGAGGATTGCCAGTGTTATGTATGTAAAACGTTTACAAAAGCATACCTACGGCATATATATAAAATGAATGAGATAGCAGCCTTGATTTATAATACCTACCATAATCTTTACTTTATGAAGCATTTCATGAAAAGGATACAGGAAAGCATTGCCCAGGACAGATTCCTTGAAGAATATAAAAAATGGGAAAATGTATATAAAAATAATAAAGATTGAAGTCAGTATGTATTCCTAAAAATGTTCAATGCATAAGTACATGTGCTCTGCTGACGCATTCAGCAGCCTCATAGTAGGTTGTTTAATGTCCATTTTTTTTTGAAAAAAATCACTGTTAATTCCTAAACGTATTTTTATGTACAAAAAAATAATTAATGTACACTCCCGCCGCCGAAGGCGGCGGGAGTGTACTAGTATTTATGTTAAATTATTGTTTAGGAATAAATACTGGAAAAAAATTTTAAAAAAATATAAAAATTTTTCATTTTCCCGTTAATTTTTTCCAACTCATGCGTTTTATATAATGAGCACGTAACAACATTATCTACAAAAATTTAGCAGGTGCATTGCATCATATTATTTACGGGAGAATATTGTATGATATCTAGCAATGGAAAAAACACCATTATTTCTATAGCCTTATATTTTATAACAGCTACAGTTTGTATTGCCTGTACAACAGCCCAAATCCCGCCAAAACCACAAGCTAACAGGACAGTACAGGTATACCCTATTGATAATTATAATAAGCTTCATAGCATAGAACATATGCCCTCATCCCCTGTGTTTAATGTACCAATAAGCGCAATTAATGTTAGGTTCACAAACAATAATGAAATTGATACTATTGATAAAAAAGATCTCATTGTATGGAACAATGAAATTCAGAAAACATTATTACAGCATGGGATACAAATAATCGACGAAGATAAAACAATCAACCTATTCGATGATACCAAACAGCAGAATCAGCACCCATCTCTTATAATTGATACACTTCGTGTTGAAAAAATATCCGAGTCAATACCTGTACCTCATTCAGGTACAGATGATACGATGTCTTATTCATACTATTACTATATTGCTGAAATCAGTGCATGCATTGCAGTGCATAACTCAATTGTTTGGCGCGGTAGCGTGCGTTTGACGTCATTTGACCTGTTACAGCAGATGCAATTATTAGGCAATCCAGAGATATTATGTACCACCATAACCAATTACACCTATTCAAAGAAAATGGCAAAATGGATAATCACCAATCCTGTGATTTCATTAAGCGACAATTTCAGCAAATACTTTGATAACGGCATTAACAGCGATTTACATAAACAGCAACTTGTTTCAATGGCAGTTACAACATTACTATCTCCAATAAAGGGTGTACAATGAGAAAAATTACAAGTATACTAATACTTATATTGTGCTGTAGTTGCAGCAACACTAAAGAAGCAATTGAATTATACAACAAGGCGCTTTTACGGTATGCACACAAAGATTTTGATGGCGCAAAAACTTTATGCAACCAATCAATTGAGGAGGCAGATCTACCCGATGCATATTTGCTTTTGGCAAAAATATATTTTTTCACTAATCATAATGACTTTGAAAAAACAATAGAAAAATATATCAGGCTAACCGATAGTTCCCAGGGATATATCCTCTATGCACGGTGGTTTATAAGAAAAAACAATAATAGCCAGGCCATCAAATATTTAGAGAAGGCGCTTTTACATTCACCCAATGATCCTATAGCACTATATCTTTTGGGCACTATTCAATATGCAAACAAGCAGTATGATGATGCAATTGTAACGTTTCATAGAGCCTTTGCAAACTACTTCCACCTTATACAAATACATAAACAGCTAAAAGATATATATACTGAAATACATCTGCCCGAACGGGCTGCACAACACCAGGCAATCCTTGAAGCATTAAAACAATTTGATGATTCAACATATGGAGAATAACTATGAAAAAGTGTATGATTGTTATATACGCCTTTTTATTTTTTACTGCTTGCAAGTCTTTAGATATCCAAACAATACAGCAAGCACCCTTTGCTACTGACAGCATCTTTATAAAGGATGTACGTGTCCATAATGAAACGTATAGTAGCATAAAAAATTCATTGGCTTCGCATATAGTTTTTTATCTACAAAAGAATAACATCAAAGCTGCCTCATATTTCAATACAATATATCGTGAACCAGAATTTAGATACACAGCTACAATTGATGTTTTCATTTCTACCACAGGGGATATATTTAATCAGGTAGAGAACATCTCTCTTTTCATATCCATTAATGATGCATCAACTCATATTGCAAGTCTCAGGATTGTTTCGCAAAGCTACTCATTACTGGAAAGTTATGACCAGGCAGCTATAGCTAAAGCTATCGCCAAAGAAATTGATGCTATGGTTGTGAAAAAATGAAGAAGATGTTTATTATACCAGCAATACTCATTACTCTATCCTGTTTTGCCTTTGGGCAGGAGATATTGACACTACGCCAGGCATGCCAGTTAGCACTTAAAAACAGTGTAAAGCTGGAAACACTTAAATCAAAAATTCAATCATCCCGTATGATTATACACGAGCGATGGCGAGACCTGCTTCCCCATATTACCGTGCAATATACTAAAAGTGATGATGTTGCAGTACGCGAGCAGGATGTACGTGCCCAATCATTAATTGGTACCATAAATTATGACATATTTACAAACGGCAAAGCGTTTATTGCTTATTCAATTGCTCAAATTGAATCAATGCTTACAATTGAAGAATACTCGATTGAAAAAAATAAAATCATCCTTACAACTAAACAGGCTTACTTTGACCTACAGAAAAAAAAGAAAATAATTGATATCTATACACTGCTTTTGACAAGCCTTCAATTACAGAAAAAGATTATAACTGCACAGCAACAATTAGGCATGGCAACAGACTTACAACAAATACAGGTTGATGGCAAAATTGCCGATGCGCAATATAACATCATAACCGCACAAAACCAATTTGTAAATTCATTACAAGATTTTGCTACCGTTTTAGGAATCCCTTGTTCTTCTATTAATATACCTGAACCAACATACAGCGAATTAGATAATACACAAATACCTTCCAAAGAAAGCCTGACAGCATTAGCAATGCAAAATCGCAATGAATTAAAAAAAAGTTATTACACTGTTTTAAAAACCCAAAAAGAATACGAATTGGCGCAGTATTATTACCTTCCTAAAATTCAGCTTTTTGCTAGCTACGGTTACACCGGAACAGACTTCCCTATGAATAAAAAGACATGGAATGTTGGCATTTCAGTAACAAGTTCACTATTTGGAAATACCAGCTCCATGGGCAGTTCATATGGCAAAAAAGATAACGGCAACACAACAACAGTTCAATCCAATGCAAGTGTTGCAGTATATGACGAACCTGCGTTTATGAGGTCTATAATTGATGCTGAAGCAGCTTACGTTGCAGCACAGAAAAACCATAAACAGCTCATCCAGATAATTACTAGTGATGTTTCAAAAGCCTATGATACAGTTATTGAATCATTAAAAAAAGTTGAGATAGCCAGACAAAACGTAATGCTTTTAGAAAAACAATCAGCCATTGAAAACGAACAGGCTCGTTTAGGTGACATCACCCGCTATGATGTTTTAAAAACACTTGTAGAACTTTCACAGGCACGCCTTAGGCTGCAGGAAACCATAACAGATGTTTTTGTATCAATGGCGGCACTGGAAAATGCCGTGGGCTTGCCCATCGAATCGATATTTGCCAATATAAGAGAGGAATATAACTAATTATGAACAT
>Ga0308419_1000562_pt1 | contig 26648 bp, 31 predicted proteins | sample HotsprSampleMS50_FD_203674 | JGI IMG/M metagenome (GOLD analysis project Ga0308419, IMG submission 203674) | Hot spring phototrophic mat microbial communities from Mushroom Spring, Yellowstone National Park, Wyoming, United States - 20090730_MS50 ... | reverse complement strand
TAAGCTGCAAGACACAATTGAGACTGTAATGGCTAACGCAGAGCAGGCATTGTTCGAGCAAAATCGGAATGAGCTTGTTTCCAGCTTTCATGTTTCTAAAAACTTATGACGATTCACTTAACATTCATGACGATCAGCGTTAAAGAAATGGATGGGACAAATGGGCGATGAATTTGGAGAGATTGATTATGGAGAGCCAATGGACTTTCCGGACATGCCAGAAATACCTGAGGTCCCTGAGATTCCGGAATTACCAGAAGTACCTGAGCCTGTTGAAGAACCTATACCCGGGGTCGAACCTGGTGACTATGAAGTACCAGAAGACTACCCCGAGCCAGAAATTATTGAAGAGCCTGAAATCATAGAAGTGCCGACAGTTGTCGAAGAGCCCGAAGTTCTTGATGAACAAGAAGTAATTGAAGAAACGGGAGTTATAGAAGAGCCAGTAGCTCCGGAAGAGTTGGAACCCCCAGAGGAACCCCTGCAGCCGGGGGGAGATGAGATTGCAGAGGCAGTCTATTCTATTGGTCAAATAGAAAACCTCAATCCTGTAGCCTGGGATTCACTAGGCCCAGATGAGAGACTACAAACATTGCAAGAGATTGAAGACAGAATGGCTGAAATCCAGGGGCGCCCTCCTGTGACGATCATTTCAGATGACACACTCGGCGAAAATGTCTTCGGTGGATATAATGGTGAAACTATTGTCGTAAATGCAAATCATCTGAACAGCGAGATGCCAGTTGATGAGTTCATCGATACGATTGTTCATGAGAGCCGCCATGCATATCAGGATTATGCAGTTAATAATCCTGGATTTGTGAATAATACTGAGCTGGTCAATTCCTGGGCTGAAAACCAGTCAAATTACCTGACAGCTGATGAATACGGTCAAGAAATCTATGTCACTCAGCCTATCGAAGCTGACGCCTGGGATTATGCCACAACAATCCGGAATACTTTGATTGCAAACAATTGGAGTAAATGATGAATGTGAATGAGTTAATTCCTCGACTGACGTCTGAATTTGGTTATCCCCTAAAAGGTGCACAGATAATAGCTGAAAAGCTCGTAAATTGCACACCTCAGATACAAGTAGCTTTTACCAAATTCTGGGAAAAAGGTGAATTTCCGAACATGGAAGTAGAGGGCTACACGTTTACCAGCCTAGTATCCGAACACGGTATGAAGCCAATTGCTGCCCTCTTGACTCTCGATTGGCTCATCCGGGAACCAGAGAAGGCAAAAGAATCCTTGAAAAAGGGGCACGATGTTGTAGTTAAGAAGAACCTCAATTGATTCGATATGGGCATCGGTAACTGAGAGATCAGCCTGCAGATACAACTACCCAGTGATAATTCTTATCTAGGTAAATCCGTCCGCATATTACTGGCTGACGGATTTTTACGCCTATTTACACAATAAACGAGCAAATCCTAACCAAATACAAGCAGCAGTAGTGATCATTATTTTCCTATCGTGTAATTGCCAGAATTTCAGCGAAACCACTTTCTGACACAATCACTACTGGCACCACACTCGGAAACAACCTCTCCAAATTCGCCGACACCTGCACCAGCACTGTATCCTCGCCTGCATCCGCGGAGATCCCTGTCACCACTGCATTCACCCCATACTGCGCCAGGTAACTGTTACTCATACTGGCAAACGCTGGGCTTTAGCCCATGTCTTGCTTGCTCACTCTTCTACTGATGCTACAACTACGACCAGCGTGGCAGGTCTTTCTCAGATGAGAAGAAAGATAATGTTTATATGTGAACAAGGGTAACGTTTATTACTTGTGAAATTTTCTATAATTCCATATAGTTAAAAGGGCATCAAGATTATTTTGATTTCTCAGGATATAATGAATGAGGTTTACCTGTGGAAGGCGCTCGTATCCTGTTGGTAGACGATGAAAGAGGCATTACCGACTATTTGGCGCCCATTCTGGAGCGCGCCGGTTACTCTGTCACTGTAGCCTGTGATGGTCAGACCACCCTGCAGAAAGCCAATGAAATCCATCCCGATTTAATCGTTTTAGACGTCCTGATACCCGGCATGGATGGTCGCGAGGTGTGCCGCCAATTGCGGGCCGCGGGTGACTGGACGCCGGTGATCATGCTCACCCGAGTGAGCACTCTGGCGGACAAGGTCCTGAGCCTGGAAGAAGGCGCTGATGACTATTTGTGCAAACCCTTCGAACCCCAGGAACTGATCGCTCGCATTCGGGCCGTTCTGCGGCGCAAAGGAAGTGGAAAGCCGGGGAAGCCGCTCAGCATGGCTGGAAAACTCCGCTCTGGCGATCTGGTGCTCGACCGCAAAGCCCGGCGCCTCGAGAAAGGCGGGCGGGTCATCGAGTTGACGCCAAAGGCACTGGCATTGCTTGAGCAACTGATGCTTCATCCCGAACAGGTCTTCAGCCGGGACCAATTGATGGATGCCGTATGGGGCTGGGCTCAGCCAGTGGCCTCTCGGGCAGTGGATGTGCGCATTGCTGAGCTGCGCCATGCTATCGGCGACGATAGCGAACAGCCCACCTACATCGAGACCGTGATTGGAGCAGGCTACCGCTTTATAGCCGCTGTGGAGAGCGCAGATGAGATGAGATGAAATTACGCCGTGTAATCCCGATCTTGCTGATTTTACTCCCCCTGGCGACAGGCTTGATCCTTGCAATGGCCTTACAATCCGGATGGGTGATCAATCCCATCCTGCGTTTCCAGGCGCGAGTCGACCTGGGGACAATGTCCCTCATTACCGGCGGCATTCTTACCCTTGCCCTCTTCAGTTTCAGGTTATTTCGGCGGAAAACGGACGTTCGCCTTCAAAACGCGATGGCAAGCGTGCGAGAAGAGGCTAAACAAGAGCGACGCCGCTTCCTGCGGCAGTTAGATCATGAATTGAAAAATCCTTTGACGGCGCTCCGTACCGAAGTGGCCTATTTATCTCAGGAAATGCCCCTAGAGCCAGCCGGCAAGGTTTTGGGCGACATGAAGGATCAGATAGAACGGATCGAGCGTTTGATCACCGATCTGCGCAAACTGGCCCAGATTGAAGAACAGGCCATTGAACACGAGCCGGTGGATATGGGCGAACTCCTCCAGGAAGTCGTGGAAGCAATGCAGAATCATCCCGGCGCCTCAGAGCGGAGCCTGCGTCTGATCATGCTTCAATCCCCCTGGAAATTACCGCCCGAGTTGGGGGATCGCGGCCTCCTGTGGCTGGCATGCTTCAACCTGGTGGATAATGCCCTCAAGTTCACCCCACCCTCCTCCGAGATCGAGGTGCGGGCGTTCGAAGTGAACCCGTGGGTGGTCGTGGAGGTTGTGGATAACGGGTCGGGCATCCCGCCCGAAGACCTGCCCCATATTTTTGAGGAACTTTACCGGGGGAAAAACGCGCGGGGGTGCGCGGGCAGCGGGTTGGGTCTGGCTTTGGTGCGGGCGATCGTGGCGCGGCATGAGGGGGAAATTCTCGTGCGCAGCCGACCTGGGCAAGGTACAGTCTTCACCCTGCGTTTGCCGCTCGCATCCTGAGGATTGTGACACGCGGTTACACGGTTGTTACAAATTGTTACACCGCTAATACACACCTGAAACATGGGGGGTATATACTGGAATCAAGCGAGCAAGCCGGGCAGCTCAATCCAAAATACAAACCGAGGTGCGCTATGCGTAGTTTGACGCTCCTTTTGATATCGGCTCTCCTGGTCATAGCCGTCAGTAGTCCAATTGTCCGACGTCAGGAGCCAGTTCCCATCGCCCCTGGCGTGGACATTCCGCTAGAAGCGGAGCAATTTCTCTATCCCCCGGATTCTTCCGGCGCGCCGGAGGGTACTGTCTGGGGAACAGCGGGTGGTAAGGAAGTGCCCCTGGCACCAGGCGTGACCATCCCGCTGGAGGAGCCCCAAGAGCTTAAGGTGTGGGCTGAGGCCAATGTCCCACTGCCAGATACAACGATTCTGCTGAATGTGCCACGCTTTTCCCAAAACGACCCGGCCTGGAAGAACGACGTAATGCAAACATGTGGCCAAACCATCGGTTAGGCCGGTTGTGCCCTGACCTCAACGGCGATGGTGTTTAAGTACTACGGTGCGGCCAATAAAAATCCCGGCCAACTGAATACCTGTCTGGGGAATTACGCCTGCCCGATCTATCGGGGCACGGCCGCATCCTCGTGCAGCGAGAATAAAGCCAGTTGGATAGGTTCGTGGAGCTTCTCTTATAGCAAACTTCAGAGTATGCTCTCCGCAGACAGGCCGCCTATCGTGAAACTGGCCAAGGGTGGCTCCACTCACTTTGTGGTGGTCACCTCTGGAAGTGGCACCAGCCCCAGTAACTACTCGATCAACGACCCCTGGGACGGTGCGAGTAAGAAACTGAGCGATTACACCGATAACGGGTGGATACTGGATTCCATCCGGGAATTTGCCAGGCGATAATCGTTTCCAATCTGCCTGGCTTGCTTTACCTTCTTAGAGGAGGTGGCAATGATCAGAAATGCCATGATAAACTTCGCTTTTCTGCTTCCCTGGTTTCTTTTGGGCCTGTTTGTGAGCGGTTGTGTACATAGCAGCGAAATGCTCACAGCCCCACCACTGCCCCCTGAGACGCTACCCGCAGTGGCTCCAGGGACAACCGCCATCGTTGATATCTGCGATCAGGACCCTACGTACCCGGGTTGTATCCCGGCAACGACGCAAGATCAATCCACCCCAGTCTGGCAAACTTTCACTGATCCAGAAGGCCGTTTTGAGTTTGACTATCCTACGGGATGGTATACAATGACGGTGACACCGGATCCCTCCGACGGGGTACGGGTAATGGATGCCCCTGCATTGCAAGAGGCAACCCGCTGGATTGCCCTGCAGATTTTCCAAAACCCCAACCGAGCTTCTCTACAGGTGTGGATTGCAGAGCACGGAGTCCCATGGCCCGGCGAGGTGACCGAAGAGCAGGAAGGCTGGGTCAATGGTATACCCATACTCCGTCAGCGATTGGTAAACGACGACCCCAATACGGGCGGCCCCTATATATATGCTCTTGTTTGGTATCCATATGAAGATTTAATCTTGAGGTGGACAGCCTGGCCAGGTGAGCAGGCCGAAATCCGCGATTTGTTAGAGCAGATGGTGTCCAGTTTACGTAAACCATGAAACGATGAGAAAACCATTGCTTTTGTTGGGTTTGTTATGGCTGAGCGCTTGCCGGGGGGTGCTGGAGGTCAGCATTGAGCGGGAGGCATCGCCCCCCGCATCTTTATTGGGAAAGGTGGCTTACATCGCTGGGGGTGATGTATGGGTGGTGGAGCTGGACACCAACCAGCGAACTCGCCTGACCAGGGATGGGCGCAATAGTCGTCCGATCTGGTCGGCCGATGGGCGATGGATCGCTTACTACAAGGGCGACCAACTATGGGCACTTGAGGTTGGCGCTGGGAGAGAATATCTGATAAGTGACACGCCGGTGGACGAGTTTGCCTGGTCACCGGTTCAGGATCAGTTAGCATACCTTTCAGCAGCGAGTGGCTTGGTGGTATGGCGGGCCATAGAGCAGAGCGCCCAAAACCTGGTTGAGAGTGAGGCAATGATGACATTGGTGCATTTTGCGTGGGATCCTACCGGCAAGTGGTTGGCCTATGAAGCACGGGGGGCAGAATCGAGACTGCACAAGACCTCGCTGGACGGAGTATCTTCTACCTTATACATGGCGACAGATAGGATGCAGATACCCCATCTCGCCAGTTGGTCAGGAGATGGCCGCTGGCTGCTGGTCTGGATGGGACCGGCCTCCGCTCTGGCCGAGATGGATGGTTTACCCTTATGCCTGATAGCCGCTGACGGCGGCACCCCTCGTTGTTTGAGAGAGAAGATGCTGCTCAAGTCGGATTGGCTTTCTTGCTCACCCGAGGGTTCGCTTCATCTGGCTTTGATTGCCGGCGCAGGGCGTGAGACCTGGATCAACAAAGGGTTGGCATGGATGAATCCAGAGAATATGAAACTGAACTGGTTGGTGAAACCCGAGGAGCAGGCAGTGGGTTACCCGGCCTGGTCCCCTGATGGCAAAAGTATCGCTTACAGCGCCAGTCCATTCTTATCACCCTCTGAAGCCTATTCCCAACGTGAAGCCGCCCTGGCAGGGCGGCGTATCTGGCTCATGGATTTCGTGAGCGGGAGAAGAAACCCGCTCACCAGAGACGAGCGATACCGGGATGAACGCCCCTTGTGGTCAGCGGATGGACAGCACATCCTGTTTGCGCGAATAAGCGAAACAGGCGCCAGTTTGTGGCTGATGGAGGCAGATGGCGACTCACTCCAGCAGGTAGTTGACGAGTTGACGCCCAGACCAGATCCCCTGGGCGACTACGGCTACATTGACTGGTCAGCCTGGTATGACTGGTGGCGTCCGGGTGTCCCTTGAAAACCTGATATTTCTGAATCTGGCCTGCTATGGATAGATCTTACATCCTCGTTGCTCGACAGGGGGACCTGGAGGCGTTCAACCGTCTGGTTCTGAAGCACCAGGATTCGGTTTACAACCTGGCCTGCCGGATATCGGGCGATCCCCAGGATGCGAGCGATGCCACCCAGGAGGCTTTTATTCTGGCTTTCCGAAACCTGTCCGCTTATCGGGGAGGCTCTTTCCGCGCCTGGATTTTACGCATCGTGACCAATGTTTGTTATGACGAACTGCGCCGCCGCACGCGCCATCCCACCATGCCGCTGATACCTTGTGACCCATCAGGAGGGGAAATCGAATCGCCCTATTGGATCACTGACCAGAGTGACTCGCCCGAGGAAATTGCGCTTCGTGCCGGGTTGAGGGATGTCGTGCAGCGCTGTCTTGGCGAACTTCCCCTCAAGTATCGCACCATTATTGTGTTAGTGGATATCCTGGGTCTGGAATATTCCGAAGCGGCTGAAATCATTGGCAGGCCAGTTGGCACGGTGAAAAGCCGCCTGGCAAGAGCGCGGGTGCAGTTGCGGGATATGATCTTAGCCCTAAGTGGTCAGGGATTGTGAAATATGCAAGCGTTCGGTAGATCGGGGATAATTCCGCTATATCTCCTGAAATGAGGCCCTGCACACAAGGCAGGTTTTCACCTCAGCGACGCTTCGGTACAAGCATCCTGGCTGGAGCTGGAGAGCAGTAATCGATTGCATTCTTCAACGAGTAAACGCCCGAATTTCGGCGAATCCTCTTTCTATGACGATCACCTCCGGCACCACGCTGGGAAACAACCTGTCTAAATTCGCCGACACCTGCACCAGCAAGGTATCTTCACCCGCATCCGCCGTAATCCCGGTCACCACGTACTCATATTGATGCCCAATCTTAACAGAAATTTGACTCCTGGCTTGTTATGATAACTATATGGTCATATGAATGGCTGTGGCAGACATGCACAACTGGGCACCCAATTGTTGCTATAATCTGTCTATATGAAACTCCTTATCATCGAAGATGAAGCTGACTTCGCGAATGCTCTGGCGCGTGGCCTGAGAAAGCAAGGCTATGCGGTCGATATTACCACGGATGGCGAGCAGGGACTGGAGCTGGCAGAGGTCAATGAATATGACCTGTTGATCTTGGATCTCAATCTGCCTGGCATGGATGGACTCGATATCTGCCGCCAATTGCGCTCCAAACAGCCACAGCTACTTACATTGATGTTGACGGCTCGCAGCCGGCTTGAAGATAAAGTGGCCGGTTTAGACCTGGGCGCGGATGATTATTTAATCAAGCCTTTCCATTTTGAAGAATTGAGCGCCCGTATCAGAGCCTTGCTGAGACGTGACCTGCGGGTGCGCGAACCTGTTTTATACGCTGGTGATTTAAAACTCGACCCTGCCAGTCGTATAGCCTGGCAGGGAAAACGGCGGCTAGAACTAACAACGAAGGAATTGGCTATTCTGGAATATTTGATGCGTCATCCCGGTGAGGTCATCAGCCAGGAGGAATTGATCGAGCACGTATGGGGGGAGGACGTAAACCTGTTTACCAGCAGTGTACGGACTCACATCCATTCGCTGCGCCGTAAACTTGGAGATACGGCTGAAAAGCCACGCTTCATTGAGACAGTTACCGCCCAGGGTTATCGTCTACTTGTACCAGAAGAGGATCTGTCATGAGGATGTTTTTAGAAAAAACACGGCATTCTCTTGCCATGTCCCTCACCCTGCACCGGAGATTGACGCTCTGGACAGCAGGGTTATTGCTCATGATGGGCCTGGGATTAGTCGTGCTCATCAACAGCCTGACAGCAACCCAAATACCCCAAGCGGTTAGCATTGAACTCTTGTCGCCAACACAACAGCCTATAGATCTGTCTTCCACAGTTACTGGGACGACAATTGCAGCAGATCAATTATCGCCGACATTGAATGAACCCTCGTCAGTAGCCCCGGTTGCTGAACAGGTTCAAAAGATTGCTATCCGTGAAGTCCGTATGATTTCGCTCACAGGGATCGGGATTTTCACCTTGTTGGGCGCTATCGGCGCTTATTGGATCAGCCGACACGCATTACAACCGGTCCATCGCCTCAGCAACATGGTGCGAAAAATCCAACCAGAAACACTTCATCAACGCCTTTCAGTCGATGGGCCGCAAGATGAAGTGAAGGAATTGGCTGACGCTTTCGATGACATGCTGGTTCGCCTGGAACGGACTTTCGAGCAGCAAAGCCAGTTTGTGGGCAATGCAGCCCATGAATTACGCACTCCACTGGCAACTCTGCGCACGAACCTGGAAGTGCTCCAAAAGGATTCTGAGGCTTCTCTGGCCGACTACCGCCAGGCCGCTGCTATCCTGGATCGGGCCTTAACAAGATTGGAGAATTTGGTGGAGGACTTGCTCCTCCTGACCAGTGGAGAAAAAGAAATGCGGCTAGAACCCGTCGATCTGGGTGTCTTGATCGCCGAGGTCTTGGAAGAAAACCGCCTTCTGGCGCAAAACTGTGAGGTGGCTTTACACCTGGAGTCAGTTCATGAAGAGACGATTCCGGCCAACGGACCTCTGCTGGTTAGAGCGATAAGCAATCTGGTAGAGAATGGAATCCGCTATAATCATCCCGGTGGTTCTGTCAGAATTGCCGTCCAACGACAGGAAGGATGGATCCTGATCAGAATTTCAGATACAGGAATCGGAATTCCTTCAGAAGAACTGCCCCATATTTTCGAGCGATTCTACCGGGTGGACAAATCACGTGACCAGCACAAGGGGGGAGCCGGGCTGGGCTTATCCATCGCAGCTCATATCGTGCAATTACATCGCGGTCGTATTGATGCGACCAGCATACCGGGCATGGGCAGCTCCTTTACGATATGGCTGCCCGCAGAAAAAAACCGATCCCCCAATCCATAGACTTAACAAAGACTTGACACCTAATTTGCTATCCTGAAATCGGTGGAGCAGCTAAATCAAATCCATTTCAGGAGGTGCAATATGCTGCGAAAAGTATTAGCAATGGGGATTATTGTCCTGGCAGGCGCTATGATGGCGTTTGCGATCCATAAGGTATCTGCTGGCAACCTGGAGGAGACTGTGGACTGTCCCCCAGGTTATGCTCAGGTTGTCAACCTCGAACCAATCCAGGCAGGAGAGTCTAACTCAACAACGAGTAACTTGAGCTGCGAGCCAATCGTTCAAGCGCAGGTAGAATTCCTCGAGCCCATCCGACCAGGAGATGAAGGCTGGGAAATAAAGCCTTACGAGCCAACCGAAAAGAGCGAAGTGGTCTCTGGCCCGTCCCAGGAATCAGTGTACCGCTGTGTAGGCTTTCTTGAGCCCATCCAACCTGGCGAGCAGGAATCAAAGAGTTCAGAATTGGTCTGCTCCAGCGGCTTAATCGATTCGATCAATGGCATCTCGCTTGACTCGAGCTACCTGATTGCCAAATTCTACGATAACACAAACTATGGGTCTCTCCTGGTAGAATATTACGGTCCTTCCGGTTGTTCATCATCGATCAGTTATGGAAAGACCACGCTCCCCAGCAATCTGGATAACAGGTTTGCTTCGGGTAGTTCGTACTCTGGGTGCAACGTGATCGAGGTTTTCGACTTCACCAATTACACCGGACCGACATATTCTTGTGGACCGAATTGCTCCAGTTTCTATGCTTTGAACGATCACCTGAGCTCGTGGCGAACGGGTGATTGAATTGTGTAGCTGCTCCACCAACAGCAAGTTTCGCCAGAAGCGACCCAGGTGTTATCTTCCCTTTTCTAACCACAGCCAAACTTTGTGCCCCTATATAAGTGGTTCTCTTGTCCAAGGATTATAAACAGAGAACAATAAGGATTTCAACGCGTAAATGCCCGAATTTCTGCAAATCCCCTCTCTGTGACGAACACCTCCGGCACCACGCTGGGAAACAACCTGTCTAAATTCGCCGACACCTGCACCAGCACTGTATCATTACCGGCATCCACCGAAATTCCGGTCACCACCGCATTAACCCCATATTGCGCCAGGTAGCTGTTGCTTATGCTGGCATAAGCCTGGGCGTTAGCCCAGGTGCGACTGGTGGGTTGTAGATCTCCGGTCTCCTCAAACACCCGCTGGCTGATCTCGGCGGCAGCCGCCAGGGCGGCGGCATCGGCTGCCTTGGCGACCTCCGCCCTGGCGTAGAAATAGCGCCCCAACTCGATCCCTAATGCCATGATCGGGATCAAGATAAAACCAAAGAAGACTGTCCAGAAGGTCAACGAGTAAGCGCGTTTATCTTGCAGCAGCTTGAGCTTCATTACCATCCCTCCTGCCTAAATGTCGCCTCTGCCGAGACTGGGAAGCTGCCGGGTAAACCTGGAACCAGGCTGCCCAGGAAGCTGGGGATTGTACCTGAAACACGCACGCTCAGGATACTCCCGGCTACTCCGCCTGGGGAAAGGATGGCAACGCTGGGTTCTTTGACGATCGGGTCGCTATCGATCGCGCCGCTGGCCGCGCTGGCAGCATAGCAAGCGCCGCACTGTTGCGCCACGCTACCCATGCGTGCCCCATGCCGGGCGACTGCTTGCACCGCTTGCTGACCATAAATCACCATTCCCAGGTTAACCGTCGCAAGCATGACCAGGATGGCGATCGGGAAGGTGATCGCCGCTTCCAAAGTTTCAATCGCGCGTTTAGAGAATAGAAATCGCATTTTCGACCTCCTGAAAATCAATAAGGCGCTGGCAAGAGCAGAGGCATAACCCCACCCTTGCCAGCAGGTTGTTCATAACCGTCCAGCGACATCCTGGACCACCTGGGCGATGCGGGCGCCCAGGAGCTGGTAAGCTCCGTAAGCGATCAGTACGACCACGGCGATAATCACCGCCACTTCTGAAGTTTCAATGGCTGCTCGATCACGTAAGAAACGCATGGCTTGTTCACCTCCTTTCATTAGAACTTTGCTACCATGGATAATTGACCATCCATAACCAAGTAACCATCCCCAGAGCAATCGCTACCGTGTAGGGGATGGTTTTTCGCCTGGTGATCAACCCGACCAGCCCCTGGACGCCTCCCACCAGAACAATCGGAATGAACAACAACCCGTTCGAGTAGAAGAGCACCAGAGTAATGATGATCTTGGCATCTGCGCCGCCAGATGCACCGATTTCCCACAGCGCCCAGACAGCGAAAACAACCAGCATGGCATACACGATGCTCGGCGACGCTGCAATGGATAGACCCAGGACTGTGGCAACACAGGCGACCGGTACGCGCCATTTTGCCTGGGGAAGATCGGATAGTAAAACTAGAAGCGCCACAAGAGCCACAAGCTGCCAGCCACCTTGGATTAACTGCCATATGGCAGCTAGGATTAGCGGCAAGACGGTCAATACGGCTGGCACCTGTCGCGAGCGCAGGTCGAAAATGACGCACACCGTCAGCCATGCCACCAGAAGCGCCCAAACGATCACCTGGGTTGATGAAGGGGATGGCAACACAACTCCTCCAGATCTTCTGATAATTTTGATGAAAGTGAATAAGTCGTTGTCTTGGGGTCTGTGATTGGCATTGATGGGGTGGGGACAGGAAGTAAAACAGAGTTTAACCGGCCCTGGTTTGGGAAACCCCGATCCCCGTTTTGCGCCTGTTCTTGAACAGCTGATACAACAGGTTGCAAATCCCTGAGATTTTCAGAGACATGGGTAATAGTTTGAATCTGGAGCCACCAGGGACTCTGGACACCTGTTCTGTTCAGGACAGGGGATAAGACAAACAACAGAAGGAATAATGCCAGGTGCCGCCTGAGCCAACTGCTGGTGAGGGCAAAATAGAGCAATAAGCCAGCGGCGATCAATCCCAACCCAAGCCACACAACCGTAATGTGACTCGGCCAGGCAGTAAAATGCAAGGAGACGCCGTTATAGGATAAAACAATGACTGCCGCGACCATGGCTGCTCTAACAATGCGCAGATAAGGCCACACATGCTCTTTCGTCAGCATAAACCGACTGGCGCGATCCCACCTTCGACCGGCGCGCTGCTGCAGCCGATCAGCCACCTGCGTCATTGTAAACCCTGCCTGCAAGTTGGTATGTTTCAAAGTGAGCACAAATTCATCCAGGTGAGGGTCGATCCCGCGCAACATCTCCAGGCATTCCCGGGCAGCAAGCCCGCTGCGCCGCTTGTGTAATGCTTCCCGTAGCGCCCGTTGTACTTCCCCGTCTGGCAGGTCCTGAACAGCCCTCGATAGCACTTCGAATAGATCACTATCTGATTCGGTATAAGCGCGGACACGGTCCATCAAGACTGTCACCACCAACACATTCATTACCCTTCGCGACGGTCGGAATTCCTCGCTCAAAACCATAGCAGCCACCAATACCAGGATAAGCCACTCCCTGGATATCCAGTGCTCTACCCAATTTGCAAATAAAATACCGATGGCTGCACCAAGGATCTTTAGCAATATTCCCAACCGATCGGTGGTTTCGCGCAGCGCACTCAACGACAGGACTCTACCGGCCGCCTTACGCTGGAACACCCAGGCGCGTATTTGCGCCACGAGCGCCCATGACTGGTGGAATAGCCAGGCTGCTAAGTAAGCCGCGGCAGTGAAGTAGCTGATCAGGGGCAGCAGTCGCAGCTCCATTACCAGACTCCCGGGATCAGCCGGTATCGCACCCGGCTGGCGTAGGTACTATATGTATCGATGATACGCTCTTCCCGAAGTGCGCGGGCAATCTGGATAATCACCAGCACAACCAGCAATGCGCCAGCAAGCAACGGATCAGGCGAAGTGACGACCAGGGCAGCCCGTAAGATCAGCTCGCCCAGGTACATCGGATGGCGGATATAACGGTAAGGTCCCTGAGTGACCAGACCGCGGTCGGCGGGTGCAATGCCAAAGCTGCGCCCCAAGGCAAGCAAAGACCAGAGCACCAACCCGTACCCAAGCAGACCGATGATTAAGACCGGCACAGGCATCTCGGCTGGATAGGGAGCAGCCAATGGCAGCAAAGCAGCCAGTATCCCCAACCACAAGCCACGCCGATCGTAACGCTTAGCCGGCTTACGATGGGCGTAGAGCGCAGCCAGGATGGCGTTATGCCATGCAGCCAGCCAGGCAAGGACGGTCGGCTGTTCCCAGGCAACCAGCGCCGAAACAACCGCCGCAAAGGTGAAGAAAGCCAGTCCCAGGCGCTCCTTCATATGCTCAATCCTCGTCATGATCTCGCTGGTTTGATGAGTCGGATGAACCGTCGAAATGCAGAATCGCCAGGAACCAGCCCAGGGTAAGCCCCAAGGCAAAGGTGGAACCTGCAATCGCTATCGCACGCCCCGCTAAGTATTCAGTAATCGTCATTGGCATACCCTCACAATCCTCTACAACGTTGCCAGTATTGGCCAGCCGATCAAAGCCAGGATGACGGCAATGAAGGGTAGAAAGTAGAAAATCACCATGGGAATGACCAACTCCGCGCCTACTCGCTCGGCGCGCTGTTCTGCCCCGGCGATGTACTCTGAGGCGATGCGATTAGCCATCTGCGCCATCAGCTCCTGCTGGGCGGTGCCCAGGCGGACGAATTCCAACTGCACCGCCAGCCCGATCAGATCCGGCATATTTGAAACCTGGGCTTCCTTCTGTAATTGGGTGAAGATGAAGCGTCCCTGGGACATCTGCAACACGTGGCGCATCCACTGCGCTGCCAGGCTGTCCATCTGGGCGGTGCGCCGCAGAGCTTCTTCTAAAGAGACGCCGGCAGCCATCTGGGCCGCAACGAGCTGGATGAATTCCGGCAGCTGCGCCTGGAAGCGCCGGCGCACCCTGCGAGCGACGCCTCCCAACAGCACCACGGGAACCTGCCATCCCAACAAACATGCGATTGCGCTCGGAACCAGATCATCATAGACCAGCAGCCCAAAAACGAGCGCTCCCAAGGCCAGGGCAACCCTGAGCGAAGTAAACTGAACTTCGTCCCAGCCGTGCCACTTCCCGGCAAGCTGGGCAAAATACAGGTCGGCTTTTGGCCGCCTGAGGATCGAACCGGGAGCCCAGCGCGCTGTGGGACGATCCAGCCAGGAAAGCCACTTGCGCCAACCGGGCAGTTCAGGTTCCGCCGGCTGATCGCTTTCGCGAAGGTAGCGCGCCGCCTTGCCCGCAGGCAGGCTGGGCACAAACTCAACCCATAGGACAATCAGCAACGATGCTGTCGCGAGTCCAAGCAGATAAATAATCGTCATACGGCCTCCGCTACGATGGAACGAATCAGCAGATAACCCAGCACCATCATCCCAATCCCAGCCGAGATCACAGCCTGTACAGGCAGAGAGAGAAGCGATTCCCGGATGAGCGGATCACGAGTGAGAAAAAAAGAAGACGATCAGCAGCACGACCGGAATAATCCGGGCCGAGAGCAGTGCATCGCCAGCTTTGGCGACAGCCCGGTTGCGCGCCACCAGGATTTGCTGGATGCGCTGAGAGATCTGCTGCAGGACTTCAGCATACTTACTGCCACCGGCTTCGCTGTAACCATCCAGCAGATAAGCCAAGTTGGAGAGCGAGGTAGAAGGCGAACGAGCAGCCAGACCGCGCAATGCTTGCTGGCGTTCTTTGCTGCGCAATTCTGCGGCTGTCAACATGAGCTCCGCGGTCAACGGGTTAGGCCCTTCTACTTCCAGCGACTCGCCGGTCTTCTGCAGAACCTCAGGGACAGAACTTCCCGCTAGCAGACCGGCCGTGATCCTCCCTACTGCAACCGGAAGTAAACGATCTATTTCCCTGCCGCGGCTTTTGACCCGGTCATCCAGCCAGGCGTATGGTAAATATCCTGCGACGCCGCCAATGATCAAGGCTGGCAAACCGGGCAGGAAAGGCAAGGTAATGACCCCTGCAGCCACCGCCACAGCGATGGTGAGCAGTCGGAAGGTGACTGGCTGCATACGCACTCCGGCAGCGAGCAGCTTATACTCCAACGATCCAGGCTTCAACTCACTCAAGGAACGCGCCGTTTCAAGTGAATACAGCTCAGCAATCCGCTGGCTGGCCTCTCCGCGCCGGACGCGACGCGGCGCAAAGAGAACATAAATCAAAAGACCGACCAGAATACCGACCAGGGTAATCATCGTTAATTCACCTCCTACAGACTGGTTTCCGCCAGGATGCGTGGGCGCAAATCCCCGACTTTCGACCAATGCGGCTGGATTTCTGGCGATGGGTCATCCAGGCGATAGACTGGCTCGAAGCGGATATCTCCGTTTTTAAGCTCCTTCACAACATTGGCAATTACCGTCACCCGGCGCACCTCTTCCAGGATGCCAATCTGCACCAGCAGGTCAATCGCCTCAGCGATCAACTGCAAGGCATCCGATGGGCTCACACCAGCATCCGCTCCCAGTACGGTAGTCAGGCGGCGCACAGCTTCGCGTGGATTATCGGCGTGGAAAGTGCAGGCTCCGGAGTGCCCGGTCATCATCGCCCGAAACAGGCTTAGCCCGGCGTGCCCATCCCGCACCTCGCCCAGGATGAGGTAATCAGGCGACATGCGCAGGGCATCGTCGACACCGTTCGCCAGGGTATAGGGTTCGATCTCGGTGCCAAGCGCAGCCGGGCGGGCTTCGATGGTCTGCACCGTGGGCCGGCCGATCCAGATCTCCGCCGGGTCCTCGATCTTGACGATGCGCCAGGCTGAGGGCAGGAAGTTGCACAGAGCCGAGAGCAGGGTGGTCTTGCCGGTGCGCGTCCCGCCGGTGATCAGGATGCGGTAGCCCTGCTCGATCGCTGTTTGGAGAAGATTCATCATTTCGGCGCTCATCATCTGGCGATCCAGGATCCACTCCGGCAGGACTGGCTTTTGCTCGAACAAGCGGATGTTGATGCTTGGATTGCGCCCGGGCGGGGCGATGACCGGATGTAGCGCCTTGACTCGCCCGCCGCCGGGATTGTGCGGCGTGGCTGGCAACTTGGCGTTGACCGTGGGATTGGCTTCGTTCAGGCTCTTGTTTTGCGGACCCAGGATACGATCTAGCACCCTGTTGATCTCTCCGGGATCGGGTTTCAGCTCGGGCAGCGTCTCCCAGCGGACGGAGTTCTTCTTCATCACCTGCACCAGCACGCTGGAGTAGATGCAGATTTCTGACAGGTCGGTTCGAGCTGGCGGCAAAAGCAGATCCAGAAAACCCAGACCCATCAAACGCCGGCCCAATTCAGCAGCCAGGGCGCTGTCGGTCTGGTAGCCGGAATAGGCGTTATTACGCCGGAAAGCCACACCAATCAATGCGTTGATGCGCTCCTGAATGCGCTGCCGGTCAGAGTCGGAGGGCGATCGTAAGGTTTCCACCGGGAACTCTCGGTTGATCTGGTCGATCACTTCATTGGCGACCACTTCTCTCAAGGCTTCATCGACCGGGCGGCTGGTACTTTGCCCCAGGTCATACAGGCTTGCCAATCCTTTTCCATTACCGTTCCCATCGTTGAACATAAAAGCTCCTAATCAGTTTTAGACTTCTCATGCCTATCGCCATGAAGTAGAATCCTGTATTGAAAGGCAAAGGATGCGATCATGGCTGGTTTGCTTATTAACTTTCTCTTTACAATCGTACTTCTTGGCCTAGGCTCCTATATGTTCTGGCAGGGGTGGGTTAGAAAAGGGTATCCCTCCAGAAAACCACTCATTATAGGACTGCCAGAATTCCTCGCTATAGGATTGATACGACTCTTCAAAGGTGATCTGGCTGCTGCCAACTTCAAGAATGATCTTCTCCAAGAAAGCAAGTTGAAACGACAGGGTTTTTACTACTACGTGACTGGATGTGTTTTGCTCTCTGGGGGAATTCTAGAAATCATCATCCTAATTATCGCCTCCATTGTTGTCATCAGATCGTTGTAATCATTAGCAAGCCTTTACGTAAACCGAAATTTGGGGATGCGCAGCTTGCTTTTATTACCACGCCCATTTCGGTTATCCAGGATCGATGTGACTGCACCGGGGAAAAGGAACTCTGCCAGGTTATGGATGCCTTTAGCCAGTTCCTCGACCCGCGTGACAGCCGGCACTTGTTGATCCTGCGCGTGGCTGATCGCCGGGGTGTAGGGAATGACGGCAGCAACCGGCGGCGCCCAACCGTAACCATTCGCCAGCTCGTCGTAAAAGCCGCGCACCGAGATCAGCGAATTCTCTGCGACCTGGTTGAGCACCAGGCAGATCGCTTCACGGGGGATGCGGTGTTCCCCGATCAGGCGCTCAAGGAGCAAGATCAGGGTGTGGCGGGCAGCGACCATATCTGCCAGCGTGCAGCGGGTGACGATCACCGCCGTGTTGGCGGCGGCTATCCCCTGCATACTCCAGGGCTGTTCGCCCGCCGGAAGGTCGAGCAGCACGGCGGCATAGTTACGCGTCCAGGATGCCATCACCAAGGAGTAGATGCTGTCAGCTTCGGTCTTGTGCGAGATCGAATACTCGGCTGCCTTCTGGTAATCCACGGAATTCTCCGGAGCCAGAAGGACATCCATGCCCTCGCGGGACTGGATCGACGCCCCAAAGCCATCTCCCGGGCGGGCAAAATACTCCATGGCGTTGGGAACGTAACGAATATTGAAGTGAGGGGCAACGGCTGGCGGCAGATCGAAAGACATCAGCAGCGAGCGCACGTTCATGCGCACGCTCAATTCATAAGCCAGGCTTTCGGCGATGGTGGAGCGCCCAGTGCCGCCGGTGGCTGAGACAAACGCCACAACCCGCGTGCCAATGATTGCACCGGCAGAGCGCGAGAGATACGCCTGCTGCATCGGCGCGGTCGCAGCTGCCTTAGCGCGTTCGGTGATGACGGCGGCGTAGCCGGCTTGAGCGATCTCGCCCCAATTCACAGGAGCAATATAAACCCCGCGCACGATGGCGGCGTTCTCGAATTGCGCTCGCAACTCCCGGATGGCGGGCGGCAAGATCAGAATGGCAACGCCGCGCCAGACTTGAAGCTCTGCCAGCACCTGGATCAGCGCATCGGGACCGGGGGCAATCTCCACCTGCACCACAACCAGGTCCGGGCGCATCTGGCTCAGGTTTTGTTCGAAGTTGCTCCATTGTGTGGCATAGGTACTGATCACGGAGCGCGCATCTGAGAGAAAGGGCGGCTGCATCTGATAGAAGACCGTCTCATGCCCTGGTCCAGCCAGCATCACGGTAACCTTTTGATCGGCAATCGGCATTTTGTCCATAGCCTTACTTGCCTCCACGATCTTCATTCATGGCATCGTACAGGTCTGCCAGATTGAGGGTCAGGATATCCGGCGCCTGAAAACCTTCGGCTGACTCCAGGGTCAGGTACAGGCTGCCGTACTTGCTCAAGGCGACGATCAGCGTGGTGGGGTTGACCGGCAATCCAGGTACGATCTCGATTGGGGTAGCGGGGACATCCAGGACGATCACGTTACCCTCCTGGGCTGCCGATACGGTACGGGCGCTGGCAAATAACTGCTCCTGGGTGGAACTGCCGGGCAGCTCTTCGTAGCGGAATGACTGCGGCACCATCAGCACTCTCAAGCCGCTGATGGCGATACGCGCCAGCGGAGCCATCGGCGGGGCGGGGGTCGGAGTGGGTGTGGGGGTTGGGGTGGGTAATCCCGCAACGAGAGATTCTGCAGTTGGCTCCGCCAGAAAAGATGAGTTCACCGGTATCGGAGCAGACGCAACGCTTTGCAGCACATCTGGGGAGAGCATTCCAATCAGGGTGACCGTCTGTCCTTCTCGCAGCAGTCCGGCAATTCCGGTAGCCAGATCCACCTTGACAGCTACAGCCAGGTGATCCGCTTGCAGGTTGGCAGGGATGCCAGCCTGGGCTGTTTCGCCGAGCGCCGAGGCGACGATGTAATCACCAGATGCACGACCCACTGCAAGCACCTTATCCTGCAGGTCTTCGATCCTCTCAAAGGCGTCTCTCGGCTTAGATTGCGCCGGGATGGTGCGCAGTTCGAGCAAATCTGCTGTCAGGCGGGTACCGGGGGCAATGGCGACTTTAGCCACCACGACGGTTGTCGGTCGGATCACGCCGTTGAGAAGCACGATCACCATCAAGCCGATGACCACGGCTAAAATGATTGCAATCCAGGGGGAACGTCTTTTTTCCATTTGAAAAACCTCCTTGTGGTACTTGTTCTAATAAGGACCAAGCCTCGCCAGGATCTCCTGGTCGGATGGCTCGCTGCCGGGCATCATCAAAGGACTCACCAGCATCGGCTCTAACTCAGCCACATCCTCGCTGTAACCCAGCTTGGCGATTGCCATGTGCTTCGGAATCCGCGCCAGGTAACGCTTGTATTCGGTATTGACCACGCCCTTCTCGCTGCGCCCGATGTGCGCCATGATCAGGTCACGATCATGGGGGAATTTTGTCTGGAAGAAAAAGCCATTGTTGCAGGAAGACAAAATACCTGCCGGCAGTGCGCTGACCGTCTGGGCGATCAGATGCAGGAAAATCTCGTATTTCCGGCCATCTCGCCAGAAGGTCTGGAAGACTTCACTCACCTGCTCAGCGCTGCCGGCGGAGACGTTCTGGTCCGCCGCGGCGCCGCTCACGCCGGTAAGGACTTTGTTGGCTTCCTCGAAGAAGATCTGCATGGGCGGGAATTTTGCTCCAGCCAGGCTCTCTCGCCGGCGGACGACACTGTCGAAATACAGGACGCTGGAGAGCAGCGCCAATAAGGCGGCCTTAGGATATTCGTCCATCTCCGCTCCGCCCTCAACGATCAACAATCCCCAGGGATCGTCTGCAGGTCCCAGCAATCCCAAATCTTCTACCGGGACGCTTTCTGCTCCGGCTCCGTACTGCCAGGCCATCTGACCTTCGGCGAATTGTTCCAGGCGCAGTAATACACCTTCCAGGCTGGCCCGGCTGGCCTGGTCGCCCCTGGGCAGCATGGCGTAGAAGTTCTTCAGGCGTTCCACCCACATGCGCACATCGGCTCGCTGGCTGCGCCAGACCGCCAGGCTCTGCAGCTCGCCTGGGTGCAGGTCGGAAATGGGATGCCCAACAGAAACTGATCCAGAGATCCGGTTGTGATCTCTCCACTCTTGGATGACGGCAACTTCAACGCTGTCCTGCAAGTGCCCCCAGGTCTGGTGGTTGATCACTTCGGGATCGGTGGTCAGGATGCCTAGATTGGTGTAAACCTGGGTGAGGGCGCGGCGCAAGAAACCGAGCTGGCGGGGTCCCATACGCCCGGCGTTGGCGAAGAGTTCGCTGACCAGCGTGCGATACCGTCCAGGGTACAGGCGCCGGGGAACTTTCAAGATGTTCCAGCGCAGCGGTCGCGGCGCGCCAGGATAAAGCTGGCGGATGTCTACGCGGCCATCCAATCCAGACCAGTTCAATGCGCGCCGCCAGCCCTGCCCAAAATCCAGCACCACGCTGCGGAAATGCCATTGGCGGGTGGTTTCATAGGCCAGTCGTTCGGCGGCGACACTCTTGCCGAAACCGGTATCCCCACAGAAGGCGGTATGGAAATGGCGATCAAAACTCAGGCGCAGCGGTGTGTGGGTCAATTGCCCGGTCTCGCTGCTCCACTGCCAGCCAATGATCACATCGCCTGCCATGCCCGGGCGAAAGGCAAAATCAGGGGTGGATTCCTGAACCGTCAGCGCGGTGCCCTGCTCGAACATCCCGGGCGCGGTGTAGGCCGCCAGTTGCAGCATGGTCAGCAGGGTGGAGTCCATATAACCGCTGATCACTTCCGGGATCGTCTCAACCCGGGTTGAAGGGGTAAAGGCGCGAGCATGCAGACCGATGTAATCGCTCTCTTCAGGGGTTAAATCACGCGTCTGCACACCGGTGATCACATCCTCTGTGCCATGGAAGGCTTCCGGGATCAAGCCCATCAAAGCCTGTTTACCCTGCTCGGTGCGCGCCATGGCATACACATCGGTGTAGTACGCCCCTTCTTTGCTAGCCAGATTGAGCAAGTTTTGCTGTTGGCGCAAGATCTGCGTGACCAGGATAGCCGGATCGAACTGCCACTGATAGCTGTTCGAGGCGGATAGAGAAGGTGCGATGCCCACCACCAACCCGGCCGAAACCCCTCTACCGAGCGCCTGGCCGGCGGTCCGGGATTGCATCTGGCTATCGGCAGATCTCCTTGTGTCGGCTTGCCCGGTGGTATCCGCCTGGCTGACCGTGTCCGACTGGGAACGGGTGTGGCTGCCGAAGACGCCGTTCGCCTCCGCGTGGGTAGTGGTCAATACTTCGCTGACCACGGTACCCTGGCTGACGGTATCCGCCTGGCTTTCCGTTTCAGCATGGCTCTCTGTCTCAGAATGGCCTTGCATGTCGCTCTCTGAAGCCATGCTGGAGACGCCATCTGCCGATCCCCAGCCGACATTGCCGCCAATACCTACCCCGGCCGGCTGGATGCCACCACGCAGCCCCCAGTTGAAGCTGTCCACATGGCTGCTGCCGGAACCACGGCTGCTGGCGTGGCCACTGCTATCCGTTACCGCCGTCCCTTCGGTGATGGCTCTGCCTTCGGTGTGCGATTGACCCTGAGAATGAGCGATACCAAACGATCGCGACTCCGCGTCTGTTTCTACATGCGACCAGCCTTGCGTATCGGCCACGCCCTGGGTGTGCGCCTGACCTTCGGTATGCGCCTGGCTGTCGGTGTGCGCCTGGCCCTCGCTGTGCGCTTCCCCCTGGCTGGTGCTATATCCCTGGGTGGCCGATTGCGCCATCAATCCGGAGAGTAACGCCGGCAGGCTGACGCCAAACGAAACCCCGCGTACTCCGCTTTGCCAGGCAGCCCAGGTGGAGGTGTTCTCTGCCAGGCCGGTGAGCATCTCGGTAATATCCGCAAGCTGCACTGGTGAGGTGAGTACCAGAAACAGGAATTCTTCTTTCAGGTCGCTCATACCGCGAAAGAGGATTTCGTTTTGTTGGAAGGTATATTGCTGGGCGGTTGGGCCAGCATCGGTCAGGGGGTTGTGCAGCAAGGTGCTACTGGCGCCACGCGCGTTTTCACGCGGGTCGGTATGACCGACGGTGACCAACACGTGTTTCATGTCGTTGAAACTCAGGAAAATCCATTCAGCCAGGCGGACATTCAAGGGGTCCAACCGGATCTGGCGATACGTACCCCCCATGGCGGCTTTCAGTGCCGCCAGGCTGCGCTTTGACCGGGCGCAGGCTTCATCCAGGGTTTCAGCAAAAGCGGAGACGCCGTAGCACTGGATAATCCCAAGCAGAGCCTGTTGGTGGTTGAAGATGCCGGCGGCGAGATAGAGAAAACTGACCTGCGATCCATACAACCCTCGCAAGACGGTACGCATCTTCTGGAGTAATCCAGGGTCAGAGCGGGCTTCCAGGGGCAGAAAACTTAACTGCAACAGGCGCACAACCCTGAAACCGGCGTACTCCCGCCCGCCTTCGATCTCTCGCAGTCGGTACCAGAGATAGTCCAGCTCATCCTGTCCATCGATAAAACACACCCCTGATTTCTCCACCTCCAGATCAGCGGGAATGGCTGGTTTACCATTCTGGTGTGGATGAAACCAGCCGGACCAGTTCGGCAGCCAGTCGCTGACCTTTCGAATAGAGTGGAGGAATGATGATTCGTTCATATCCTTTGCTGGCAATCTCTGGATTATGGGTTCACATCCGAGGGTGAACGCCCGCAGATATCAAGCCACAATCCTAACTGAAGGAATTTCAGGCGCACCCATGCCACGCCTGATCGTGTCCAGTGATTGCTCATTCCTTTGCCCGCATGGGAGGTTTGGAAGCTCGTCTGCCGTTGAAGAAGTTGATCGTGACCGCAGGTCGCCGAGTCTCTTCCATATGCTGGAAGAAACGCTGAACGCTGATCATGGTCTTCACAGCCGTGAAGATTCCCATGACAAGTGTCAGGATAGCAGCCACAGCCATGATGCCGATCACCACCGGTAGAGCCAGTCTTCCAATCGTGTAAGGGTATATAAAAGCCTCCGTGTAAGTACAAAAAGCCAACGTGTGGGGATTGGTTTCCAACGTTCGGTTTTCCGACCGACGTTGGTGTTGCCTTTGACAGCCCGAAGGCTGCGCAGAGCAACACATCCTGGGAGCGGAAAAGTTTCGTGAGCAAAAGTCTTCTCCGTTCCTGGCATGCGGCGCTCTGCAGGTAAGGGCGGGTCTACCTGTAGATGTGGTGACGAGATTGCCATGAGCAGACCCGCCCCTGCCGTCAACGCGAATCCCGTACTCGCAAGGCGCGCAGCATATCCTGTGCGCTGGCAAGCGGGTTGACCATGGACATTGGATTGATAAAGATCTGTTGAACCAACATCGAAAAATAGCCAAGTGGCACGATCAGCCATAACGCCCAGAGCAGGATGGTGGTCACGTTGCTGCGGGTGTTGGCAATCACCACCGCCGCACTTTCGGATGACCCAATCAGCGCCGCCCACTGCTCCGGGGTCAGGCCAGCGGTGTATCCCAGGTAAATGCGGCTGCCGATGACTGCCAGCGCATACATGGCGATGCCGGCTTTAACGTACCACAGCAGGTTGAAACGCTGGGCGGATAACGCCAGGATAGCCGCCAGCCCAGCCACCCACATGGCTGCGCCAATCCAGGGCACTGGCGCTCCCATATCCCACTGGGCGATGATCCAGGCGACCAGCACCATGCCCGTCATCACCGGGGCAGTGCGCGGAATCTTCCCAGCCGAGTCACCGGCGTAACTGCGCTCACTGCGACGCGGCCGAAAACCGGCGCGCTGCTGGATTTCAGCGTCAGGCAGCCATGCCATCAGCAGGGCGCATACCAGGCTGGTCAGGGCAGGCATATGAGCAGCCAGCCAGTACAGGATGACCAGGGCGCCGTTTGCCAAATACACTGGCAGATCGGTCAGCAGCAGTCCGATGCGGTCCAGCTCGTTCATGGAGCGCCTGCCGGGAGCAAGGTGACCAGGGTGACGTAAACCTGCATGGCATCCTCGGTGAAGAGCACCCTGGGCTGCGTGATGGGGATGGATACGCCGTTCCAGTTGAAGAACGTCCCTGCCGTGTACACCCACATTCTCAAGTTGAAGGTGCCCGGATCGGCAAAGGGCACGTTGAGCACCTGGGTTTCGGCTGTACAGACGCCGTCCCCGCGGCAGCCGCCGCTCATTTGAGCCATCCCCGGCACCAGGTTGAAACGCGGCTGGTGGATGTAGGCTTCGTAATACTTGCTCGCCAGGTCGTTCAAAATCCAGTAGTGGCTTTCCGGGCTGAGCTGGGCGTTAGCCTGCACCTCGGTGATGGCTTCTGGCAGCACTTCCATGTGCTCAATGCAATGGATCTCGCCATCGACAACCTCATAACCCGGATTGTTCTCCATGGACGGGTCCCAGTTGTTGTCATAGCGGCTCCCAGGAGCGGGACAACCGCCGCCGTTGCCGGAACTGGTGGTTTCGTAGGTGGGCGGGTCTTGAATCTGCTCATACCAGGTAAAGATCACCGGAGGAATGCTTGCCTGAGCCTGGATGTCTGCGCCGCGCCTGTCGGGGTCCTGACCGACCACCAACGGGTTCTCCGGGGCAATCTTTTGGATGGTCAGGGTGGCGGGCGCCTGGGTGATGGTCGGTGCAGGGCAGATAGGCGTTTCGGGCAGGCAATTGCCGTCCTCGCAATCAGCCAGCAAACCAGCGCAACCGCCCGGAATACTTTCGCAATCGGCAACGCCGTTCAGGTAAAGCAGCAAGGCGTTGACGAGAAAACCGCTGTCGAAGGACATGATCATGATTTCGAAGAAGAAATTGCGGTTGATAATTGACCAGATGTCCTCCCGCCCATCGATCACCGCCTGGAAGAACTCCGCCGGATCGGTATAGCCCTGCGACACCAGTTGAGCGAGTTGATCCGAGGTCAGGGAAGGACCGACCAGCATCGCCAGGATCGAGGCTCCATTACCCAGCATGCTTTCGGCGTTGGTCAAGCCGCTCTCCACCGGATTCATAGCCATGAAGAACAGCGTGGCGGGCGAGGGCAGCACGACGATGTTGCCGGTTGGCGTCTGATAGCGGTGATAGGTGGCGTCCATGTCAACCACCAGGCCGCCCGGCAGCGTGATGTCCATCCAATCCGCCGGCTCCGATACCGTCCCGAGGTCGGTCAACTGATCCCAGGCAATCGAACCATCCGGGTTGAGGAAATCGCCCCAGGGCGAGTCGCCTTCATCCGCCCGAACAGCCCGGGTGGGCGAAACCAGAGCGACGAGGAAAGAAATCAGGAGCAGAAAACGGATGGTCTTCACGGCTGGCCTCCGTCTGTCGAAAATGCGTGGAGTTCTTCTTCAGTCAGAAAGCGCTCAAACTTCCAGAATCCATTTTCTTTGATCACCAGGGCAAGGGCAGGAAATTCCGTGATGGGTTCTTTCTGCATCGGCCAGGGAGACGAGAGGCGAATGTTCAAGCGCCAGACCTGCATCGGGGCGTTATTTCGGGTGCTGGCGACCTGCTCCTGGACTTTCTCCTGAGCGGCGACTCCCACGGTGGTGATGGTCTTCGCCTCTTCGATCTGGCTCCAAAAGTGGGGGACGATGACGTTCTGGTAGACGATGCAGCCCGTCTGGGTGCTGACCGAGCAGAGTCGGTCCAGCCACTGCTGTTGACCTGCCGAATAATCCATAGCGTAAAACGCCCTGGCGCCGGCAAGGGCGGCATCTCTGGCAGCGGCATCCTCGGCTTGCGATCGATCTCCCGATGGAGAAGTGGGCGTGACCGCCTCGCCAGCCTGCACCCGGAAGCCGCCGTAGAGCTGCGGGGCGAACCAGATCGCCGCCGCGACCAGCGCAATCAAAACCAGGCTGAGGATGATATAGCGCTTTGGAATGACGATTTCGCTCATGATGCTACCTCCAGTTTTGTCGGGAAACAAAAAACGCCACCGTTGCATCCGCTCCCAAGCGAATGCCACGTGTGGCGCATTGATCAACCAACGATAACCAGACGGACTGTTTCAGTCGTTCTGGCTTTGCCGTCCCGCACGAGGGCAGAAGGGCAAACGTTTAGAATGCTAACCTGTTTAGTTGTGATGATTAGTTTACACTGTTTTGTAGATTTGTCAACCCCTGTTCTTGTTATGTTATTTAAACTTGAAAGTTGGACAGTTTAAAGCTGAAAAGTGGACAGGGAGATTCCTTAAGATTTGAAGATATAAAGTTGAAAAGTGGACAGTTGTGGTAAAAGAGAAGGCAAAAATGAGGTT
>Ga0308419_1000559_pt1 | contig 26687 bp, 19 predicted proteins | sample HotsprSampleMS50_FD_203674 | JGI IMG/M metagenome (GOLD analysis project Ga0308419, IMG submission 203674) | Hot spring phototrophic mat microbial communities from Mushroom Spring, Yellowstone National Park, Wyoming, United States - 20090730_MS50 ... | reverse complement strand
TTAATTTATTGTTTGTTTTATTTGTATTTTTTTAAATAAAATGATAAATATTAACAATAAATTAATATATATATCAAAAAAATATTTTATATCTATACAAATTAATTAATTAGCAAATATCTATAAGCTAATTTAAATTTATTATAACTTCATAATAACCTTACAATTTAAAAATAATTTCGTAAACAAATTTTTTTTAATATTAAGGGAAGTTTATGAAGTTGTTTTATTCACTATTTTTTATCATTGTATTTACTTATGTAAACTTATCTGCTCAAGATAGAGTTTACACTGGTAAAGTTACAGATAAAAATACAAATTCGCCTTTAGTAGGTGTAACAATAAAAGTAGAAGGTTCCCAAATAGGAACTTATACAAAATCAGACGGAACATTTAGAATTAATGTTCCAAAAGTATCACAAAAAATTATCTTTTCATATACAGGTTACAAAACAGTAGAAGTAACATTAGGTACAGAAAAAGTAATTAATGTAGAGATGGAGAGCTCCGCAATCCAAACAGGTGAAGTAGTAGTAACTGCTTTAGGACAAGAAAGAGAGCAAAGATCATTAGGTTATGCAATCCAAGAAGTAAAAGGCTCAGAAATTGCTGAATCTAATGTAGCAAATTTAATTAATTCTTTATCGGGTAAAGTAGCAGGTGTACAAATTACAAGTGGATCGTCGGGAGCTGGTTCTACATCGAGAATAGTAATAAGAGGCGAATCATCGCTTAATACAAATAATCAGCCATTATTTGTAGTAGATGGTGTACCGATTAACAATCAGACAGATTTGAGAAGTAATTACCTATCAACGGGTAATAATATGAAATTAGATTATGGTAATGGTGCCGCTGATATAAATCCCGATGATGTAGAATCTATATCTATATTGAAAGGTCCCGCAGCTACAGCTCTTTATGGTTCGCGAGCAGCAAACGGTGCAGTAATTATAACAACTAAAAAAGGCTATGGACAAAGAGGGATTGGAGTAAATTTTTCATCAAGTATAACTTGGGAAAGTTTGCTTGCATATCCGCAATATCAAAATCTATATGGACAAGGTAAAAATTTTGATTTTAAGTTTAAAGATGGCTATGGTGGCGGAGTAAATGATGGTGTGGATGAATCTTGGGGTCCGAAGTTAGACGGTAGATTGATAGAGCAATTTGACTCGCCAGCATCGGGCACATATACATATCCCGATGGTAGAACTGTTCAATTAAGAGCTGGTGATGTTCACGGTCTAAGTAGAATATTAGGTGATAAAGGTGTTGATTTAAACCGTAGAGGAACAATTACACCGACTCCTTGGGTATTTCATAAAAATCCTGTAGAAGCATTTTTCGAAACAGGTAGAACACTTCAAAACACATTATCATTTTCGGGAGGCAATGATTTAGGTAATTTTAGAGCATCCTTTGGTAATTTTTCTAATAAAGGTATTGCACCAAATACAGATTTATTTAGGAATAATGTTAATATTTCGGGTTCGTACAATCTATCAAATTATTTAAAAGTAGAAGCAAATGCCCAATATATAAACACTCATAGCAATAATAGAGTAGTAAATGGTTATGGAACTGAAAGTGTAATGTACTTATTTACTTGGTATGGTATGAATATTAATACCGAAAGTCTAAAAGATTACTGGCAACGTGGATTAGAAGGTTTCCAACAATTTAATTACAATTATAATTATCACGATAATCCATATTTTAATATGAATGAAAATACTAATGGATTAGATAAAGATAGAATAATTGGAAATATTTCTGCTAAATTAAGCATCTTTGATAATCTAATTTTTACATTAAGAAGTGGTGTAGATTTTTATAATGAGAGAAGGAACATAAAAAGAGCATTCTCCACTCAGAGATTCCCAAGAGGTCAATATAGAGAAGATAAAATTACTTTTACCGAAATTAATACCGATTTCTTGTTGAACTATTTTAATAATTTTGCTGAAGATTTTTCTTACTCTGTTTCATTTGGTGGTAATACAATGACACAAATTGATAATTTCATAAGTGTTTCAAATAATCAAATGGTAATTCCCGGTGTTTATACCTTATCAAATACTGATATATCTCTAACTTCTAGATTAGATAATAGAAAAAAATCAATCAACAGTTTATACGGTTATGGTCAATTATCTTGGAAAAATCAGATATTTTTAGATTTAACTGCAAGAAATGATTGGTCATCTACCTTGCCAAAAAGTAATAATTCTTATTTCTATCCATCTGCATCATTATCATTTATAGTGAGCGATTTACTAAATATTAAAGAAAATCCTTATTTAAGTTTTGCTAAATTAAGATTATCATTTGCTCAAGTAGGTAATGATACAGATCCATATTTATTGGAAAATGTTTGGTTTTTTGGAACACCTTTTGGATCAAATTTATTAGTTGATGAATCAAGTGTTTTAGCAAACTCTGATTTAAAACCCGAAATCGTAACATCATTCGAAATAGGAACAAATCTAAGATTTTTCGATGATAGATTAATTTTAGATTTAACTTACTACAATAACATTTCAAAAAATCAAATTATAGGTATTCCAATACCAAGAACAACAGGTTATTCAAATGTGTTTATCAATGCAGGACAGATTTCATCAAATGGTTTTGAAGCAACTTTATCAGCTATTCCTGTAAAATTAGATAATGGCTTTGAATGGAACTTCGGTTTAAATTTCTCTTTTGATAGAAGTTATGTAGATGAATTAACCGAAGGTATCAAACAATACGGTATTATGGGCGAAAGAGTAAGTATCGTTGCTAAAGTAGGCGAAAGAATGGGAACAATGTGGGGAACAGGTTTCAAAATGTACGACCCCGACTCTAAACAAGTTGTAAAATATGTTGATGGTTATCCTACAATAGACCAAGGCGGACAAAGAGTAAGAGTAGATGAAGGCAAATTAAAAGTAATTTTTGAAAAAGGTTTGCCTGTGTATGATAATGATTTAAGAATTATCGGTAATTATAATCCTGATTATATTTTTGGCATTCAGAATAGCTTTAAATATTCAGGATTTGAATTAGGTGTATTATTCGATTTTAAAGTAGGCGGTAAAATCTATTCAGAAACAAGACTAATTGCAGCGACTGCAGGTAACGTTATTGAAGCATTATGGGGTAGAGATCCCGAACATAAAGGTCCTTATCCAGGTATGAAAGAAGGTGGTGTAACCTGGCAGAAAGACGGCGTTACAAGAACTGACGGTGTAATAGGCGATGGTGTAATGTTAGTAGAAGGACAATATGTAGAAAACAACTTTGTAGTAGATGCGTCAGCCTATCATAACAGAAGATATGCTCGTGGCAATGAAACAGAAGGATTATATGATGCTTCTTACGTAAAGTTAAGAGAAGTCAAATTATCATATAATTTCCCAAGAACTTGGTTAGAAGGAATGTTCTTAAAGTCTCTTAAACTTTCATTAGTAGGACGCAATTTAGCACTATGGACAGAAAGCCCACACTTCGACCCCGAAACAATTACTTTTACAGGTGCAAGATTATTACCAGGTGTGGAAGCACACCCAATACCAAGCACTAGAACATTTACATTTGATTTAAATATTGGTTTATAATATAATAAAGGAGAAATAAAATGAAAATTTTAAAATATATAGTAATAGTATTAATATCTTTATTAATGATAAATTCTTGCGATGATTTTGGTGATATGAACAAAAATCCAAATGCACCTACTTCAATCGAAAATAATCCCGAATTATTGATGACTTATCTTACAAGATATATACCCGAAAATATTGCTATGCAATCCTGGAGCGATTATTCTTCATTAATGGCTCAATATAATGCTAAAATAGTATTTACAGGTTTTGATTTATTCGACTGGGGTTCTAATAGTAGATATTGGAACTTCCTATATACTTCAGCAAGAAATTGTAATAACTTAATATCAATAGGTCACGAAGGCTATCAAGCAATTGGAATTACGCTTCGTTCATTAATATTTCAACAATTAGTTGATATTTGGGGCGATGTGCCATATTTCGATGCCCTAAAAGGAAAAACAGAAAAAAAATATACTCCAAAATACGACAAAGGACAGGATATTTATGATGATTTAATTAAACAATTAGACGCCGCAAATGATTTATATATTAAAAATAAAGCTGCAATCAAAGGTGATGTATTAAATGATAATAATTTAGATTTATGGAGAAAATTCAACAATTCTCTTATGCTAAGATTATTTATGAGAATGAGCGAAGTTAGACCAGATGTTGCTTCTACAGGTTTTAAAAAAATAGTTGAAAATCCAGGTAAATACCCTATTTTGTCTAACGAAAAAGAAAATATATCATTAACATACTTGCCTGCAAGACCAAACACTTGGCCTGTTCATACTACAAGAGTTGGCTCGTTCGATGAAAATAGGATGAGCGAAACAATTGAAAGCGTATTGAAAGCTTACGATGACCCAAGAATGCAATTGTGGTTTAGACCAACTGCTTCGTCAGTAGCAGCTGGTAAACCTGAATGGGCAGGTATGAAGAATGGATTATCAGATGGTGTGGCTTATAATTACAAAGGTGGTGCGTTGAATTTATCAAGATGGGGAGAAATTTTCTTCGAATCGCCTAATGCAATGGAAGCAATTGTAATGCTACATAGCGAAGTAGAATTTTTATTAGCAGAAGCCATTAAAAGAGCTTATATAAGTGGCGATCAAAAAGCACATTACGAAAAAGGTATAAAATCATCTTTTGCTTATTGGGCAGAAAGAGGTAAAGTAGCTGGTAAGACTTTAGAAATGCCTGCTGATTATCTCACTAGAAATTGGACACCAAAAACTGAATATAATAAAGACTTTAATGTACCTGTTGCTTTCAATGGTTCTCTCGAACAAATTATTGTTCAAAAATGGATCTCTAATATTATGGTAGCATACGAAGCATTCAGTGATTACCGTAGAACAGGAATTCCAAGTATTATCAAGCCAGGTCCTGACGCTATTTATAATACTATGCCTAATAGATATGTTTATCCAGGAGAGGAACAATCCCTAAATGGTGCTAATTATAGCCAAGCAGTATCTAACTTAAAACCTTACGGAGATGATATTCGCTCGAAGATATGGTGGCAAAAGTAATTTGCTAATAATAATTTAAAAATAGGTTATTCTAAGTGAAAAATATCTAATTAAACTATAAACCTTCTGAAGCAATATAGACTTCGGGAGGTTTTTTTAATAAAAGTTATTCATAATTGATTAAAATTAAAAAATATAAGTAAAGGTGAGTTTATGAAAATGATAAAATTTATAATCTTTTTATTAATTTTTTTAACATTTTTCTCTTGTGAAAACGAAAAAGTAAAAAAAGAAGAAAAATGGCTTGTTACTGTTCCTACCCAAGAGGAATATCTAAAAATTGATGTAAATGGTGTTTCTATAGATCCATTAGGAAGGCGGATTACTCCTAGAGGGAAAACTTTTAGAATAGCTCCACACCCGTATGGATTAGTATTAAGTAATGATGGGAATATTGCAATTACAGCAAATTCGGGAACAGGACCTTTTTCTATAACAATTATTAAAAATCTAAAAAGCAATAATCCCGAAATAAGGCAAATACCCGAAGGTGTTAAAAATGATGATGATTTGCTTGGTGCTGTTTTTATGGGATTGGCAATTTCGCCAGATAATCAAAAGGTATATGTAGCAGGAGGGCAGGAGAATAAAATTTATGTTTTCGATCTAAATAATTATTCGAAAATTAAAGAAATATCTTGTTCTTACCTTGATAGCATTGTTGATTATACTCACGGTTACATAGGAGATATGAAACTAAGCAAAGACGGAAAAACTCTGTATGCTGTCGATCAAATTGGATTTAGATTAATAATTATTGATACAGAGAACGGAGCAATAAAACATAATTTACCAACAGGTAGATATCCATTTGGATTGACTTTGTCAAATGACGAAAAAAATGCTTACGTTGCAAATGTAGGTATGTATGAATACAAGCCATTTAGACATCTAAATCCTAAAAATTTAAACGAAAAAGCATTGAACTTTCAACCATTTGCTTACAATACTAAAGAATCTATCGAAGGAATTAAAAATGATAGTATTGATATTCCTGGATTAGGCGATCCAAATTCTGATATGGCATTTTCGGTTTGGGCTTATTCATTAGATAACAATCCAAAAATTACAAATAAGATTAAAACAGGATATTTAATTGGCGAAGTAATAGATGGAATACCAGCTGTAGGTGGTTCATCACCTAACTCTTTGGTAACAGATGGCAAATATGTGTATGTAAGCAATGGTAGTAATGACTTAATTAGTGTAATAGACCCAAAAAATGGAAAAGTAATAGATAATATAAAAATTGTGATAGATGATAGAATTTCTAATTATCGAGGTATTATTCCATTTGGTTTAGCAGTATCGCCCGATAATAAAACACTTTATTGTGCTTGTTCGGGAATAAATGCAGTAGCTTCGATAGATTTAGAGACGAGAAAATTAAATGGCTTTATACCCGCAGGATGGTTCCCATCTAAATTAGCAGTTACACCCGATAATAAATATTTAATAGTAGCAAATGCTAAAGGATACGGTAGCGGGCCTAATGGTGGTGATAATTTTGTTTTAGGTCCCGAAGGTAGTAATATTGGTAAATTAATGAAAGGTTCAGTATCTATAATGACTATACCTAATAAAGATGAAATAAAGATTGAAACAAAAAAAGTATTAGATAATAATTTCAAATTTACTTTAATAAACGATGAATTAATTTCCAAAAATAAAGATAATCCTATCCCACTATATCCAGGAGAAAAACAAAGCCCAATAAAATATGTAATATTTATTGCCAAAGAAAATAGAACTTATGACGAAGTATTTGGACAATTCGAAGGAGCAAAAGGAGATCCTAAATTAGCTCGCTACGGCTTGCAACGAAGCTTTACAAATAACAAGGGCAATATGAAAGTAGAGAAAGCTGATGTAATGATTAATCATTGGCAATTAGCAAAGAGATTTGGAATTTCTGATAATTTCTATGTTAATTCTGACCACTCTGCGGATGGTCATCGTTGGCTTGCTAATACTTATCCTAATGAATGGGTAGAAACATCTACTTCTGCTACTTACGGAGGTAAACGTAGCGTAAGACCGTATTCTAATGCACCTGGTAATTTTGCTTTTGTAGGAGCATCAGGAGCAATCTATCCCGAAGATTATAACCAACACGGCTCTTTGTGGGATCACTTAGAACGCAATAAAAAAGAATTTTTCAATTTTGGATTTGGATTAGAAATGGGGACTGTATTAAGTGATTCCTTGATGAAATATACAGGAGTAAAACATATTGTTAATTATCCATTACCAAAGCCACTATTTGAAAGAAGTTCTAAACTATATGCTACCTATAATATGGCTATACCCGATCAATTCCGTATAGATATGTTTATCAAAGAATTTAATGATAGGTGGATAGGCGAGGGCAAAGTTATGCCAGCTGTTCTAACAATTTGTCTACCAAATGACCACGGTGCAGATGATAGACCTTGGGCAGGATACCCATTTAGAGAGTCTTATATGGCTGATAATGATCTGGCACTTGGTAGGATTGTTGAATTTTTATCGCATACTCCCTACTGGAAAAATATGGCAATATTCGTAACAGAAGATGATTCGCAAGATGGTTTAGACCACGTAGATGCCCATAGAAGTATATTAATGGTAATTTCGCCATATGTAAAGAAGAATTACATAAGCAAAAGGCATTCATCATTTGGTAGTATTTTTAAAACGATGTTTAATATACTTGGAATACCATATCTAAATTTATATGATGCTACAGCAAATGATTTATCCGATTTCTTTACAAACGAGCCAGATTTTACTCCTTACAAAGCATATCCTGTGGATAAAAGAGTATTCAACCCACAAAAAGCTTTAGATCCATTTGATGAAAAGTTTAATTGGAAAGAAATGTTACAATCACCAAAGATTGATTATCCAGCTGATCTGCAAAAATCGGCTGACGAAAGAGACAAAAAACAAATAATGGAAAGAGAAAAATTAAGCAATCCGAGAAAACAGAAATGAAAAATATAGTTATTGTAATTTTAATAATAAATATAAAAATTCTATTTTCTTTTGATTTTAAAGTAATGTCTTATAATATTCGATATCCCGCAACCGAAGATTATAAATCAGGAAATGGTTGGAATGATAGAAAATTTGGCTTAATTAAATTGCTTCATTATCATCAACCCGATATTATCGGAATGCAAGAAGTGGTTTACGAGCAATTAGTATTTTTATCAGAAAATCTAAATAGATATAATTGGTTTGGAGTTGGCAGAGACGATGGTAAACAAAAGGGAGAATTTACACCAATATTTTATGATACAACTAAATTTAATTTTATAGAAGGAAAAAATTTTTGGTTGTCTGATACCCCCGAAAAACCATCAAAAAGTTGGGATGCAGCCCTAAATAGAATAGTAACTATGGTAATGTTAGAATTTAAATTAAGTAAAAAAAGATTTTATGTAGTTAACACACACTTAGACCACAAAGAAGAAATTTCAAGGCAAAAATCAACAGAATTAATAAATGCAGAAATTAGCAAATTAATAAATAACTATCCTATTATTTTAATGGGAGATTTTAATACTATACCAAATTCGATATCTTATAATAATGTTGTAAAACTACTTAAAGACTCATACTTAATAACAAAAAACTCCCCATATGGACCAGAGGGTACATCGAGTGGATTTTCTGTTTGTCAAGATGATAAATTAAATAGGATAGATTACATATTCGTAAGTAATGATATTGAAGTTATATTTTATGCTAATCTAACAGATTCTTATAACAAGAATTATTATTCTGACCATTTACCTGTAATTGTAAAAATTAATATAAAGGATTAGAATGTATATATTTATAATAATATTTTTTATGTCATTTCTTAGTATAAATGCTTTAGAGCCTATTAATGAAATTTATTTTTATAATAACTATCATTTAGGTCAAAATGCTGCAAATATTCCCGGCGGTGCGATTTCAATTGAAAATAAAAAAAATGAGTTTATTGAATTTGATCTGCCACAACATAGGTTATTAGGAAATCTTGCCAACGATAAAAGACAAATAAAAATTAGTAAAGGAATGATAAAAGATGAATTTTCATTTGAATTTTGGCTAATGAACCACGTTAATCGACCTATTGGCTTTTCTGCAAGCTTAAGAACAGATAAAGAGCCATTTAAAATACCGTTTTTATTCGGAATATATGCTAATGAATTGATAATAAAGTATGATAATAATTTTTTGTTGAAAAAAATAAATTTAGATTCTGTTGCTAAGAATTATGGTAAAAAAAGAATTAGAGATTATGCCTACAAAGAGCGTCATTTTAGAATAGTTGCTAATTATTCTAATAAGAAATTAGAAATTTTAGTCAATAATCACAAAATAACAGAAGAATCTATTGATTTAACTAATATTTTACAAGAAACTAATATTGTTGAATTATCAACATACTTAGAAAATGAACCATTTATGAAATTACCAAACTTAATTAGATATTTTGCTATTTACAATCAAACATTAACAGAAAATGATAATTATATTAAGTTGAAACAATTTGAAGAAATGATAGATAAAGGAATTCTTCATCCAGATAAATTTCATTTCAATGCTGGTCCGATACTAACTCTTGTAGACAAAACATCAATTTCTATTAATTGGGAAACAAGCAAAGAAACCAAATATATTCTATATTACGATACTACAGCAAAACTAAATAATAAAATAGAAATCGAAAATAGAAAGTCAGATTCAAAAATTGCTAACTATAAATTAGAAAATTTAACACCAGAAACAAATTATTTTTATCAAATTATAGCAATAGATGGAAAAGATACTATAAAAAGTGGTATTTTAACGTTTTCCACAGCAGTAAACGATAGCACTCCCTTTTCGTTTGCTTTAATAGCAGATACAGAAGCAAGACCATTCATTAATGATAGATTAGCACAATTGATATGGGGCGAGCGACCTAATTTTGTAGTTATAGCGGGGGATTTGACAGATGGCGGATTTGAACAAAATAAATTTGAATGGAATTATGAATATTTTGTAGGTCTAACTCAATTATTAAGTAGAATTCCTGTATTCCCTATTCTTGGGAATGGAGAAGCTGATAAATTTTGGTATATACCATATCATAATCTATATGGGAAAGAAGATTTTTATTCTGTAAAATATGGAAATAGCGAATTTTTCTTTCTTAATAGCAATTTGAAAGATGAATTTACTGAAGGAAAAAGAATTTATAATTGGTTAGAAAATTCACTAAATAATTCTAAAGCAACTTGGAAATTTGTAATTATGCACCACGCTCCATATTCATCGGACGAGGATGATTACGGTAATACTTGGTTAGGTAGTTCGACTAATGGCGATTTAAAGATTAGAAAAATTACAAATCTATTTGATAAATATTATGTTGATTTTGTGTTTTACGGTCATCTACATTGCTACGAGAAATCTTATCGTGTTCGAAACAATAAGTATGATAAAGATGGAGTATATTATGTATTGGCTGGCGGAGGAGGCGGAGATTTAGAAGATTTTTCTCCTTTTCCAAATTATTTCAGTCAAAAGAAGTTCAGAGGACATCATTATATTAAAATAGATATTTCTGATAAAAAATTACTCTATTATGTATATGATATTAATAACAATCTAATTGATTATATGGAGATTAATAAATGAGAATTTTAATATTATTTATTCTATTTATGTGTTTTAATAAATTAATTGCTGATGATAGAATTTATAATTTAAAAGATACAATAGTAGTAACAGCAGATAGGCAATTTCAAAGTAAAATAGAAGTAATTAATTCAATTGAAATTATTAGTCAAAATGAAATTGAATTAAAGAAACAGCGTTCTACACCTGAGATTTTGCTTTCTATGCCTGGTGTATTCCTTCAGAAAACTAATCACGGTGGTGGCTCTCCGTTTATAAGAGGTCTAACAGGACAACAAAACCTAATATTAATAGATGGTATTAGATTAAATAATTCTATCACACGTTCAGGACCTAATCAATATCTAAGTACTGTAGATCCATTTACAATAAATAGAATAGAAGTATTAAAGTCTGGTGGCTCTGTAGAATATGGCAGCGATGCTATAGGCGGTGTAATTAATTTATTAACTAACGAACCAATATTTTATAAAGAAAATAAGCAATTTTTTGATATAAATTTACTTTATGGTACATCGAATATCGAAAAAACGATTTCTTCTCGCTATTATGGTTCATTGAAGAATTTTGCTTATAACTTAGGTTTTACTTATAGTGATTATGGAGATATTGTAGCAGGTGGTGGAATAGGTAAGTTAACTCCGTCGGGATATAAACAAATCAACGGTAATTTAGATTTAAAATATAGATTTAATGATAATTTTGATATTAAATCTACTACTCAATTTGTAAGACAAAGTGAAGTGCCACTTTATCATAAAGTAGTATTAGAAAATTACGAATATAATTATTTTGATCCACAAACAAGATTATTACAGTATTTAAAATTAAATTATAATTCTAATGAAGATAATTCAATTTTCCAGTCTGCTAATTTTACTATACTTTACAACTTTACAGAAGAAGGTAGAATATCCAAAAAGAACAATTCTAATACAAAAAGGATTGAAAATGATAAATTAAATGAAATTGGTTTAGTATCAAACTTGATAAGTAAAATAAATAACAATTGGACGATGAATACTGGATTTGATTTATATTTCGATAAAGTAAATTCTAGTAGAACTGATATTGATTTATCTATAAATGAAAGTAAAAGCAAGAGAGGTCTCTATCCAGATAATTCTAAATATAATAGTATAGCAATATTTAATTTGCATAAATTTAGATTTAATAAATTTATTGTCGATGGCGGATTAAGATACAATTACATTAATTTATTTATACCCGAAAAAACATTAGGAGATATAGAATTATCACCTGATGCTTTGGTTTGGAAATTAGGATTTAGATATATTTTAAATTCAAATCATAATTTTGGTTTTAGTATCAACAAAGCATTTCGTTCTCCAAATATAGATGATATGGGAACCTTAGGAATAGTAGATTTCAGATACGAATTCCCCGCAAACGATTTAAGACCCGAAAAAAGCATAAATTATGAAATAAATTACAGAATGAACTACTCTAATTTAAATTTCGAAATATCTTACTTCCGTAATGAACTAAGCGATTTTATAACTCGAACAAAATCAAAAATAAATGGACTGGATTCTATTGATGGCTATCCAATATTTATTAAAACAAATTCTAATGAATCTCTAATCTATGGAATAGAAAGTTCTGTAAATTATAATATAAATCAATATTTTAAAGCATATTTATCAATAAGCTACACATATGGCGAAGATATTACAAAGAATGAGCCATTTCGTAGAATACCCCCTTTAAACGGAATATTTGGTGTTTATTTAAATCTAATTAAAGATTTAGACTTAAATATCGAGATGACTTTTGCAGATAAACAAGATAGACTAAGTTCAGGAGATAAAAGTGATAATAGAATCCCAAAAGGCGGCACTCCTGGATGGTATAATTTAAATATATATTCTCAATATAGTTTGAATGATTTTAAATTCTTTCTGATAATTATCAACTTAACAGACCAATTATATAAATATCACGGCTCTGGTGTTTATATGAATGGATTAGCAATGAAAATAGGTATTAATTACAAATTAAATTTTGGAATATAATATGGAAATAAAAGCAATAATATTAGATTGGGCGGGTACCTCCGTAGATTATGGAAGTAAAGCGCCTACACAAGCATTTAAGAATGTATTTAAAGAATTTGGAATTGATGTAAGCGATGAAATAATTAGGAAATATATGGGATTACATAAAAAATTCCATACAGAAAGTATATTAAATGAGCCATCAATTAGTAAATTATGGACGACAATACACGGAAGAATCCCAAATCAAGCTGACGTAGATTTAATTTTTAGTAACTTAGGACCTGCAATGGATAAAGCAGTCCAAGAATTTTCTGACCCAATAGATGGAGTAATAGAATTTATGGAGATAATGCAAAAAGATGGCGTAAAATTTGGCTCCACAACAGGATATGTAAGAGAAATGATGAATATTTTAATACCTCAAGCAGAATCTAAAGGCTTAAAATTTGACTCTGTTGTTACTCCTGACGAAGTTCCCCAAGGTAGACCATTACCATTTATGATTTACAAAAATGCAATAAATTTGGCGACATATCCATTGAGGAAAATGGTTAAAATAGGCGATACAATAGCAGATATAGAAGAAGGATTAAATGCAGGGATGTGGGTAATTGGTATTACAAAAACAGGGAACGAAATGGGCTTAGGTAAAGAAGAATTATTAAATACAGATCCTAAATTAATCGAAGAAAAAGAAGCTTTAATAAAAGAAAAATTTATGAATGCCGGAGCACATTACATAGCAAGCAGTGTAGCCGATTGCTACGAAATTATAGAGGAAATTAACCATAGAATTAAAATAAATGATATTCCTAATTAAAAGGATTAATTTATGAATAAGAAATTGTTTACTCCCGGACCATTGAACACTTCTGCATCTGTAAAAGAAGAGATGTTGCAAGATCTTGGCTCTAGGGACATAGAGTTTATAAATGTTGTAAAAGATGTAAGGAATAGCATACTTAGATTAGGCAATGTCTCTAAAGAGGATGGTTATGAATGTGTGATTATTCAGGGGTCGGGCACATTCGGGGTAGAAAGCGTATTTAGCTCGGTAATTGGTAGTGATGATCTAGTATTAAATATTATTAATGGTCATTATGGAAAAAGAATCAGCAAAATATGTGATATTCATAAAATTAATCATATTGACTTGATTTTTGAAGAGAATGAATATCCCGATATAGAACTAATCGAACAAACATTAATGGACAACAAAGGAATTACACATTTATCAATTGTTCACTGCGAGACTACTACAGGTATTATCAATCCTATAGAAAATATTTCAAACATTTGTAAAGAAAACAATCTGATTTTTATTTTAGATTCGATGAGTATTTTTGGTGCCATAGATATAAATATTAAAGATTTAAAGATAGATTATTTAATTTCCTCATCCAATAAGTGTGTAGAGGGCGTTCCAGGTTTTTCGTTTGTAATTGCTAATAAGCAACAATTACTTAAAACAAAAGGTCTTGCCCGATCCCTATCATTAGATTTATACTCACAATGGGAAGGATTAGAAAGAGACGGACAATTTAGGTTTACACCACCAATACAGGTAATTTTGGCTTTCAAAAAAGCATTAGAAGAACTAGCAAACGAAGGCGGACCTTTAGCCCGTGGATTGAGATACAAAGAAAATGCAAATATAATATTAAAAGAAATGAAGGAATTAGGTTTCGAAAGCTACTTATCAGAAGATAAATCTAGCTACATTATAAATACATTTTACTATCCAAATCATCCAAATTTTAATTTTAAAGAATTTTATAATAGATTAAATGATAAAGGATATGTAATTTATCCAGGTAAACTATCAGAAAGAGATACATTTAGGATAGGAAATATAGGTAAATTATATCGAAAAGATATGTATCAATTAGTAGAAGCAATAAAAGTAGTACTGGATGAAATGGAAATAAACCTAAAATGAACAAAATAACAAGATATCTTAAGAACGCACCTGATTATATATTTATTTTATATGCTATAATTACAGCATTTTCTACATATTCTAGTATGTATGCTTTTAGAAAAGCTTTTGCCAGTGCGACTTTCGAAAATGAAGTATTTTTTGGAATAAATTATAAAATTTTGCTTATACTTTTTCAAGCAATAGGATATATGATTTCGAAATTTATAGGGATAAAATTTGTTTCGGAATTAAAAAAAAATAATAGAGGAAAAGCAATTATAATAACAATTTTAATATCCTGGATAGCATTATTTCTTTTGGCAATAGTACCAAAGCCTTATAATATTATATTTATGTTTGTTAATGGGCTATCGTTAGGATTAGTTTGGGGATTTGTATTTAGTTATTTAGAAGGTAGGATTTATACGGAAATTTTAGGGGCGGGATTATCAGTATCATTTATATTTTCTAGTGGTTTTGTAAAAACTATAGGAAGTTACTTATTAAATAATGGAGTATCGGCAATATGGATGCCATTTATGACTGGAGCGATATTTATATTACCTATGATGTTATTTGTATATTTGTTAGATAAAATTCCTGAACCAAGCACTTTAGATATAGAAAATAGAACTGTTAGAAAAGCGATGACAGGCAACGAAAGATGGGCATTTTTTAAAGAATTTTCATTTGGATTAATATTGTTAATTTTTGCATATGTTATGTTGACTTTGGTAAGGGATTTCCGTGATAATTTTGCAGCAGAGATATGGGCATCATTAGGATATGCTAATTCTCCTCAATTATTTACAAATACAGAAATTCCGGTATCGCTTGCAGTATTATTTTTTATAGGAATATTATATAAGATAAAAAATAATTTTACAGCATTGATTACTACTCATTTAATAATAATCGGAGGGTTTTTATTATTAGGAATTACTACATTTCTTTTTAGCAAAGGTTTAGTATCGCCATTTTTATGGGTAACCTTAACGGGTATGGGGCTATACTTTGGGTATGTGCCCTACAACAGTATGTTTTTTGATAGACTTATAGCAAGTTTTAGAAAGGTAGCAAATGTAGGGTTTTTGATATATTTGGCTGATTCATTTGGCTATTTAGTTAGTAATGGTATTTTGATATATAAAAATTTTTTTACTCCAAGTATATCATATTTAAATTTTTTTATTAATATAAGTTATATTGTATCAATTGTTGGGATAATACTTGTAAGTATTACAATTGTTTATTTTGCGAAAAAACAAAAAAATATTAATTGAATAGATAATAAGAAAAATCAATTAATAGAAAAAGCTTTTAGTTTTAAATTATATACTTTAATAAATTTTTAATTTTGTTTAGTTAAAGTACTTCTTTAAATCCATTATTAATCAATAATATTTAGAAACTATTTTCTTTTAATTTCGTTAAAAAGTATTTATTATAATGGAATTTGGTAATGAAATTTGTAATAATATGTATATTTTTAATATTTCTTGGAATTATAGATTTATTCTCTCATAACACTATCAAAGGCATTATTAGAGATTCCCTAAACAAACCTATTGCAGGTGCTACCATAAGGCTCGATAATACTACAATTGGTGCTATTGCAGGAAAAAATGGAGAATTTTCTCTTCGTAGAATTCCTGCAGGAGTTTATACTATGAGAGTTACTGCAGTAGGGTACCAACCATTCGTAAAAGAATATGATTTATCAAGAAAAGAAGATTATACTGAAGAAGTTGTAATAATATTACGCGAATCAGGAGTAATGAGTAGCGAATTAGTTGTAACAGCCACTAGAACAGATAAGTTATACGAAGATGTACCCGTTAAAGTATCTGTAATAGACAATAAAATATTCGAAGCAACTCAGAATGCTTCAATACAGGAAGGTATTAGATTTGCACCTGGACTTAGAGTAGAAGCAAATTGTCAGAATTGTGGATATTCGCAGATTAGATTGAATGGCTTAGAGGGACGTTATTCTCAAATTCTGATAGATGGTCGTCCTATTTTTTCAGCTTTAAATTCTTTATATGGATTAGACCAAATTCCTGCGAATATGATTGAAAGAATTGAAGTAATAAGAGGTGGTGGTTCGGCAATATATGGTGGAAATGCAATTGCGGGCGTTGTAAATATTATTACTAAAATGCCAGTTGAAAATAGTTTCGAAGGCAAATATACTTACGGATTAATTAATGGCAAAACTCCCGATTATTCATATCAAATTAATGGTGCATCTTTGTCAGAAAATCAAGATATCGGCTTTTATATTTTTGGTAATTATAATAAAAGAGAGACTTTCGACGCTAATAATGATGGATTTTCCGAGATTCCATTTATTACAGGGACATCTTTCGGAGCAAGAGCATTCTATAGTCCTAATATTAAGTCAAAATTTACTTTTGATTTTCAATCTTTGAATGATTATCGTCGAGGTGGAGATAGTATCGAATTACCACCACACGAGGTAATGATGGCTGAAGATATGACGCACAATTTAAATGCGGGAGGAATAACGTACGAAACATTTTTTAATAATGATCTTAGTAAATTATCAATTTATACTTCGTTTAATATTACTAACAAGAAAAATTATACAGGCACAGATAAAGATCCTAACGGCTATGGAAAGACAGATAGCAAAATATATGTAGCAGGATTTCAATATGCTCATACCATAAACAATAATTTTTTAGGAAGTGCTATTCTGACTGTAGGTGGGGAATTTCAAGATGAAAATGTAGTAAACGAGGCTACAGGATATCGAAGTTCATTAAATCAAGAAGTGCAAGTTTATGGTTTTTATAGCCAATTTGATTGGTTTATTAATAATAATTTTAATTTAATTACTGGATTAAGGTTCGATAAACATAATTTTATTAATAATTTAATAATAAATCCTAGAATCTCATTAATGTATAAGAATGAAGACTTATTTACATTAAGGACTACTTTTAGCACAGGATATAGAGCACCACAAGCATTTGATGAAGACTTGCACGCAGAATTAAGAGCCGGTAAGAGAACTATCGTAGAATTGGCTGATAATCTAAAGGAAGAAAAATCATATTCATTTAGTGCAGGATTAGATAAATATTTTAAAATAGGAGATTTACCTTTTTCATTTTCAGGAGAATTTTTCTACACTAAACTAAATGATATGTTTGTAAACGAAGAAGAAGGAATAGATGAGCGTGGTAATATAGTTTATCTTAAGAAAAATACAAGCGGTGCAACAGTAACTGGAACTACTCTTGAATTGAGAACCTCATTTTCCTTATATTATCAATTACAGGTGGGATTTACTTACCAAAAAAGTAAATACGACGAGCCACACATTTGGTCTATAGGCTTGGATGGAAATAATATTCAAACAACAGATGAGATCTTGCGTTCCCCAAATACCTATGGTTATCTTACAGCATATATTAATCCCTTTGATAACGTAGAGTTTTCATTATCAATGATATATACAGGGCAGATGAAAGTGCCACATTTTGCAGGTGGTATATTGCCCGATGGCACAATAAATGAAAATGACTTGCTACGAACAACTAAAGATTTCGTAGAATTAAATATATCAGCAACCTATTATTTCAAAGATAAACCTGAATTTGCTTTAACATTTGGTATAAATAATATATTAAATCAATATCAGAATGATTTCGATAGAGGACCTAATAGAGATTCTGATTATATTTACGGACCTTTGAAGCCTACTACATATAGAATAGGAATTATGGCAAAAATATAATTCTTGTAAGCTGCTATTTCATAATAAGTTATAAAATATTAAAAAATAATTTATAAAAAATATAAATTTAATTTTGGTATTTAAATTATGTTTTTTTATCTTGCAACTAAATATTGTGTAATTTTTTACACACTTTTTTTTGATTTTTGTGTTGTTTATAAAATAGGAAAAAAATATGACTTATAATAAAAGTAATTTACTAAAAGCATTTTTATTTTTTTTACTAATTATTACAATACTAATTACAAGTGTAACAGATACAGAAGCAGCCCGCAGAAAAAAGAAAAGAACTTATAATCCAAATGCAACTAAACAACAAGCAATAGAAATAATCCGCTCCAGTTCAGAATCTGTAAGTCAATTAGCAGGTATAGAGCCAAAATTAGAGATTAACAACGAAACTAAAGAACTATTAGAGAATGACTCAGAAATATTAAATGAAGAAGGCGATTATGGTGAAGTAATAGAAGAATTAGAAAAAGAGGACGACGTAACAGTATCGTTCGAAGAATTCAATAACTTGTGGATGAAATATATAGACGAAGAAAGTAATTCGCAATACACTTCATACGGTATAAAAAAGACAGAATTAATGGACTTTATAATGAAAAAATTAGGAACTCCATACAAGTTTGGTGCAACCGCTGGAAGTAGTGTTTTCGATTGCTCTTTGTTTACTCAATCTTTGTTTCTAAATGTAGCTAATATACAATTACCAAGAGTAGCCCGAGAACAAATCAATATAGGTAAAAAGGTGAATAGAAAAGATTTAGAATTCGGAGATTTAGTATTTTTCCTAACATATTCTAGAAAGTATGCTTCCCACGTAGGTATATATTTAGGAGATAATTTATTCGCTCACGCAAGTTCGCGTTATGGAGTTACTGTATCATCCTTAGAAAGTTCATACTATAAAAAGAATTTTATAGCTGGACGCCGATTAACAACAAAAGATATGATAGCTCTTTCTGTTAATCAAAGAAACATTTTAAATGCAGAAAGAAAACGTTAATTACTTTTTATTAAAATGATAAAAACATATTCCCGAACTAACTGCAACGTTTAGGGATTCGGCACTACCATAGCCAATAATTTTAAAATCGGTATCAATTATTGATTTAATTTGTTCGGAAATACCATGAGACTCGCTACCAAAAATTAACCCATATTTTTTAGTAGGCTTAATTGATTCTATCGAATTATTAGAATTTACATCTGCTGCATATATTTTATGTTTAGGAAAATGCTCTTTAATAAAAAATGACAAATTAGGCTCGTATATTACATTCATTCTAAATATAGAGCCCATAGTGGACCGAACAGTTTTAGGATTATAAATATCGGCACTATCACGTCCTAATAATACTTGTTTATAACCAAACCATTCTGCTGTTCGGATTATAGTTCCTACATTACCGGGGTCAGAAATTCCATCTAATGCTACAAAAGGTTCATCAGGCAAAATTTTTTGTTCTTTAATATTAACTATACAAATTATTGTTTGTGGAGTTTTAGTGTCGGTTAATTGGTCGAACATATGCTTTGGTGCAGAATATACAGGAATTCCCTTATCAGAATAATAGTTTACAACATCTTGTACACCTGCTGTTGGGGATTCTCTAATAATGATTAATTCGGGTTGATAGGAACTTTTAACTAATTCGAGAGCAAGTTTTTCACCTTCTGCTATAAACAAACCGTTTTGTTCTCTGAACACTTTTTGATGCAAAGATTTAACTAATTTTTTTAATCTTTGCGTAACGGGCATAGTATAAAGCATAATTTTACTAATTTTGTATAGTAAATTGTAAAAATAATAAAAATAACAATTTGTAAATTTTTTTAATAATAAAAAATAAAAAATATGTTAATAACAGAAATACTTAAAAAGAAAAGATTAGGCATTAATTTAAGTAAAGATGAAATAGATTTTATAATAAAGGGTATACTAAATCGAAGTATAGCAAATTATCAGGCTGCTGCTTTTCTTACTTCATCCTGCATTCACGGACTATCTAACGAAGAGACTCTGGCATTGACGTTTGCAATGAGAGATTCGGGCTTTAAATTTGATTTTTCTAAATATGGGAAAAAAGTTGTAGATAAGCATTCTACGGGCGGAGTTGGAGATAAAATTTCTTTACTTTTGGTTCCAATTTGTATGTCGTTTGATGTAATAGTACCGATGATTTCGGGGCGTGGTCTTGGGCATACGGGTGGAACAGTAGATAAGTTAGAATCTATCATTGGATTTAACATTCGCCCCGATAAAGATGAATTTTATAAATTAGTAGAGAAAAACTCAGCTTTTATGGCGTGTCAGACTGATGATATAGCTCCCGCAGATAAGATTTTGTATCATTTGCGTGATGTAACGGGCAATGTAGAATCAGTCGGGTTAATTACTGCTTCGATATTAAGTAAAAAATTAGTAGAAGATTTAGATGTGTTAGTTATTGATTTAAAGGTTGGAAATGGTGCATTTATGCAATCAATGGCAGAAGCTGAAGAATTGGCTTATTCTATGGGTAATGTATGTAAATTAGCTGGAGTAAAGTGTAATATTATTTTTTCGTCAATGGATGAGCCATTAGGTTATAAAGTAGGAAATTGGTTGGAAATAGAAGAAACTATTGAATCATTATCAGGAAATTCGCCACCAGATATTAGAGAATTGACAGTTGAATTAGCATCGTCAATGGTTCATTTATCGGGATTATTTAATGATAGAAATGAAGCACGAAAAGAAGTAGAAAAAACTTGGGATTCAGGTCTAGCATTGAAAAATTTTTACAAGATGATAGAATCACAAGGTGGAGATTTAGAAAAAAGCAAAAAAATACATTCTAATGTAGAAAAAATAGATATCCTAGCAGATAATGATGGATATATCACTCAAATAGACACTCTTTATACAGGAATATCAGGAATTATAGCAGGAGCTGGACGAAAGACTATCGAAGATAGAATAGATTATTCTGCCGGCATAATTTTTTACCAAAAAGTAGGTGATAAGGTTAGTAAAAATGATTTGATTGCGCAAGTAGTTGGCAAAGATAAATATAAAATTACCGAAGCTGCAGACTTACTAAAAAAATTAATTATAGTAGGCGAAGAAAAACCAAATAAAAAGCCACTAATTATTAAAGAAATTGAATTTTGATGACAGTAAGCTATTTAGATATTATTGTAATAATAATATATTTTTTAGTAATTCTATATATTGGTTTTGTATTATCGAAAAAGAAAGAAGTATCATCTGATAATGAATTTTTACTAGCTGGAAGGAAACTTACTTTACCTATTTTTGTAGCTACATTAGTTGCTACGTGGTATGGCTCTATTTTGGGAATTGGTGAATTCGTTTATAAATCGGGATTCGTTGCTTGGGTATGTTTTGGATTGCCTTATTATATCGCTGCTATTATATTCGGTATTTTTATAGCGGGGAAAATACGAACTTTAGGATTTAAATCCATCCCCGAGCAAATTGAATATTTTTATGGAAAAACAGCTAGTAGAATATCATCATTTATAATACTTGTAATTACTATTCCTGCAGCTTATTTGTTGATGTTAGGTATAATGTTACAGCTTTTTACGGGGTGGGAATTATGGATTTCGATAATTGTAGGAGCCTTACTATCTTTGATATACTTGTTTTTTGGTGGTTTTAGAGCCGATGTATATACTAATGTAGCACAATTTATTTTGATGTATTTGGGATTTGGGATATTGATATATTTTGCAACTATTAAATATGGTTTTGTAAGTGAATGGATTGGTAAATTGCCCGAAAAACATCTAAAATTTCTTGGCGATCTGGATTGGCAATATGTATTAGCGTGGTATATAATTGCATTTCAAACACTTGTAGATCCTACTTTTCATCAGAGATGTGCAGCTGCAAAAAATCCAAAAATCGCTCGAAAAGGTATTTTTGTATCTGTTATTTTCTGGATGATATTTGATACTCTTACATTAATTGCGGGATTGTTTGCTACAGGCTTTATAGTAACTGATAATCCACTTATGGCTTTTCCATTGTTAGGAGAAAATGTATTGCCAGCATTTTGGAAAGGTATATTTATAGTTTCATTGCTTGCGACAATTATGTCTACTTTAGATAGCTATGCTTTTATAAGTGGCTTTACAATTGGAAATGAATTAAAAAAATTAAAATTTTTTACTAAAGATTTTTTCAATGAAAAGAAAACAACACAAATTGGATTGTTGATTAGTTCTATTTTAGGAGTTTCAATTGCAATATTGATACCATCTGCGGTCGAAATTATTTATAAAACAAGCACAATAGCAATTCCAGGATTAATATTCCCATTAATATTTACTTATTTCAAAAAAATACCAATAAAATCAAATGATACAATTTGGATAATGATTATCGGAGCAATTAGCTCGTTAATTTTTACTTTAGCAAAGGAACATAATGTATTTTTTTTTAAAAATATAGAGCCAATGTTTCCTGCAATAATTATTTCGGGAATAATAAGTTTAATTTTTATAATAAGAGCAAAAAAATGAATATTTCTAATTTACTAAGTATATCAAGATTGGTATTGGCTGTACCAGTTGCAATATTACTTTATTACGATGAGATAGATTTAGCCTTTATAATAGGTATAGTTGCAGGAATTACAGATTTTTTAGATGGATTTTTAGCTAGGAAGTTAAATCAAATTACCGATCTTGGGAAAATATTAGATCCAATTGCGGATAAAGTTTTTGTTGGAATAATTGGTTTAGTATTATTGGTTAAAGAAACAATGCCTATGTGGTTTTTTATTTTATTAGTAGGAAGAGATTTATTAATATTAATTGCGGGATTAATTGCTAAAAGAAAGAAAAATATAACAATGACATCTACATTCGAAGGAAAAGTAACTTATACCATTATTTTGATTGTATGTGCGGGGTTAATTTATAAAATTCCACAAGCAGAATTATACGGATTATATTTTTCAACTGCTGCAATTATTTATACTACAATTCAATACTTAATTTTATTTATTAAACAAATTAAAAAATAAAATTAGGTATATTTGTAAATCTTTAAATTACAAATATTTCAGAAATGGGCTTTTTTTCGAAATTAAAAGAAAAATTTACTCAACAAGTAGATAAAGTAACCGAAAAAGTTACTCAAGTGGTAGAGCAAACTACCGAAGCTTTAAAATTCAATAAAATAAAAGATGGATTAGAAAAAACTCGTAAAAATCTTTTTAATCAATTTAAAAGAGTATTGGGTGCAGGTAGAAAAATAGACAATAAACTACTCGAAGAAGTAGAAGAAATCTTAATTACCGCAGACTTAGGGGTAAATACAACAGAAAAAATAATGACCAATCTAAAGCAAAGAGTAAAAAAAGAAGGTTACGAAAATTCCGAAGATGTCTATAAAATTATAAAAGAAGAAATATATGATATCCTAATTACATCGCCCTCGGCAGAAAATGATAAAATATATGCTATAGATCCAAATAATAAGCCACATACAATATTAGTAATTGGAGTAAATGGAGTAGGAAAAACTACTACTATCGGTAAATTGGCTTATAATTACAGGAATGCAGGTTATCAGGTGGTAATTGGAGCAGCAGATACATTTCGTGCAGCAGCAAATGAGCAATTAGAGATATGGGCAGACCGTGCAGGAGTTGATATAATTCAACAAAAACAAGGAGCAGATCCCGCAGCAGTAGCATTTGATACTCTAAAAAATGCTATTGCAAACAATAAAGATGTAGTAATTATAGATACAGCAGGAAGATTGCATAACAAAACAAACTTAATGCAAGAATTGGAAAAAATCAGTCGTGTAATGGGTAAACTAAAACAAAGTGCTCCCGACGATGTGTTTTTAATATTAGATGCTACAACGGGTCAAAATGCCATTCAGCAAGCTAAAGAATTCTCGAAAGTTGCTAAAATTACAGGAATAATACTAACAAAATTAGACGGAACAGCAAAAGGTGGAGTAGTAATTCCAATTGCAGATGAACTAAAATTGCCTGTAAGATACATTGGCGTAGGCGAAAAAATTGACGATTTAATGGTATTCGATGCTACATATTTCGTAGAAGGTATATTTGGATTAGATGATAATCTTGCCGATGAAGAAGAGTAAAAACATTTTTAATTAGAAACATATTAGAATTACCTTTTGTTATTTATATACATTTAAATTATTAATATTATACATAAGAAATTATTAAAATTTTATGATTACATTTTTATTAGGCATAATTGCTTATTTAATAGGGGCTATACCATTTTCTTATGTTTTAGTTAAATTATTCTATAAGTTAGATATTACTCAGCTCGGTTCGGGGAATGCAGGAGCATTGAATAGTTACGAAGTAACAGGTAATAGGCTAATTGGATTGTTTGTAATGATATTAGATTTATTAAAAGGATATTCAATTATATTCTTTTATTTTCTATTTCCAGATATTACTAATTTATTGGTTATGTCTTTTTGGGTGGTTATGGGGCATAATTTTAGCATATTTATTAAATTTAAAGGTGGTAGAGGTCTAGCCACAGCAGCAGGAGTAATGATAGCAATAAATCCTTTTTTTTTGATTTTATGGTTGTTAATGTGGGTAACGGGGTATTATGTAATTAAGAAAAATGTTCACGTTGCTAATTCAATTGCTACCGTAGGTGCTGTAATAATGGCTTTTTCATCCCCAGAGGCAATATTTAAAAATTTTGATTATAATAATATTGGTAACTATACAGAATTAAAATTTTTGTTGATAGCTATTGCAATAATTATTCTAAATAAACATATTAAGCCATTAAAAGAATTGTTCATTAAAAATGGTTAAATTATGGCTTACTTTTATTATGAAAATATAAAAGTTTATTACGAGCGTCGTGGAAGTGGACATCCATTATTACTATTGCACGGTAATACTACTTCTACTAAACTATTTAAAAGCGATATACCTTTTTTTTCGCAATACTTTGATGTAATTAGTTTTGATTATCCTGGACACGGGCTATCAGACTATATGGAGCATTTTAGAGAGGATTTTTGGTATTTTAATTCGCTTGTTGCTATTGAGTTGTTAAATCATCTAAAGATAGATGAAACTTATATTATAGGAACTAGTGGCGGTGCATTAGTTGCTTTAAATATAGCAACACAGCAACCAGAATTAGCTCCATTGATTATTGCAGATAGTTTTTTTGGAAATAGATTAAGCAGTAAAGAAGCAGAAAAAATTGTAAAATCACGACAGAAAGCAAAGTCTGACTTTATGAATATACAATATTGGAAACAGTTTAATCCAAATACTTGGGAACATATTGTGGACGAAGATTGCAGAGTATTACTTGCTATAGGTCAAAAAAAATTACCATTGATATACGGAGACTTATCAAAGATTAAGTCTGAAGTATTATTGGTTGGTACATCAACAGACGATGTTATCCCTGATATACCTAATAGATTATCGGAATTAGCAGAAATTATCCCAAACTCTGATTTAAAATTGTACGATTATGGACGTCATACATTTATGATTACAGAAAAAGAAGAATTTAGAAGAATTGCATTAGATTTTTTGGAGTTATGATATGAGCAAAAATTGTATGATTTTAGTAGATAATGGCACCGAAGATATTGAATTAGTTGTTACCAGCGATATATTGCGAAGAGCAGAGTATAAAGTAGATATAGTATCGCCTTGGGATGTAGTTACTCTATCTAGAAGTGTTAAAATCATTCCTGATAAAAGCTTAGAAGATGTAAAAAATGTAATTTACGATGCTGTAATTCTTCCAGGCGGGCTAAAAGGTGTAGAAAATCTTGGAAATAATTTAGATATAATCCACATAATAGAAAAGCACTACAATGAAAATAAATTAATTGCAGCTATTTGTGCGGCACCTACTATATTATTAAAAACTAAGATACTAAATGAAAATTTTACCATTACAAGCCATCCAAGCACTAAAAATCATTTTAATAATGTTAATTATTTAGAAGATATAGTAGTAATCTATAATAATTTAATAACATCGCGTGGAGCAGGCACTACATTTGAGTTCGCATTTAGTATATTAAAGTATTTTAATGATTTAGATAAAGTAAATAAAATAAAAAATGATATAGTTTATTAAAAATGAAAGAGCTCGAAATTAAAATAA
>Ga0308419_1000557_pt1 | contig 26804 bp, 12 predicted proteins | sample HotsprSampleMS50_FD_203674 | JGI IMG/M metagenome (GOLD analysis project Ga0308419, IMG submission 203674) | Hot spring phototrophic mat microbial communities from Mushroom Spring, Yellowstone National Park, Wyoming, United States - 20090730_MS50 ... | reverse complement strand
AATGAATCATCAAGCAAGGCACTCTCGGAAGCAGACTGCGGTAGGTCAAGCGAATCATCAAGCAAGAGGCTTTCAGAAGCGGCTTGAGGCAGGTTGAATGAATCATCAAGCAAGGCACTCTCGGAAGTAGCTTGCAGGGTATCCAAAGGCGCTTCAGCAGGCGGCAGAGTAGCATCGCCGAGTTCAACATCAAGAGGGGTGTCGCTCAAAGAAGGAGCAGGTGTAGAAATCTGGTGCCCGGTATCGCTTGCTGAAGAAGGCAGTGTCGAGGTGCTGTCTAAAAGTAGTTCTGAACCAAGAAAAGCCGAATCATCAAGCATTAGCAACGAATCGCCTAAGTGAGCATCGGAGGTCTCGGCTTGGACATTTGCTTTTGATGAAAGGTCGCGCAGCGAAGAAAGTTCAGATTTTTGCGTGTCGGGCTGCTCGAGAGAAGTTTCATTGAGCAACGATTCATCCAAAAGAAACTCACTTGCAAGCAAATCGGTATTCAGCAGCAAGTCTTCACTACCAGTATCAGCAGTGGGCAAAGCCGATGAAGACGCAGGGTCATCAGGTGATTGTGCTGATGGTATCGGCGTAGTTTCTTCTGATGAGGTCGCACGCATCTCAGAAGGTAGACCAAGACCAGAGGGACTTTCAAGCAAGACTTCATCTGACAGGGCATCCAAGTTATCAAAAAGCTGGTCGTCTATCGGATTGAGTTCAGTATCGGGTGGTGTGGCGATATCTTCCCCCGTCTTAGGGTTAGAAAAAACAGGGACTAAAATTTCATCGGGCTTAGGTAACTGCGGCGCAGTGGAAGCGTCAGTAAGCGGCTCATCAAGAAAGTCTGCTGGTGAGAATGCGCTATCGTCGTGGGGCTGATTCTGCAGATAATTTTGCTCAAACTCCGTGAAAAGCAGCCCAATAGCTTCATTAGCTTTGCTGACAAGCCGAGAGTGAAATGCCTCTTCCGTAGGTTTGGATTGATTGGCGGAAAGAATGTAGTTGCCAATATCACGAATAGATGAGAGCGATGACGTTTGAAGAGCCTCAAGCAAGTCATCACAGGTCAGAAGGTTTTCAAAGAAGTCGGAGACAAATTTGCCGGCATCGGTGCGAGGTAGTGAGGCTTGCACCTGACGAAGAGCCGTTTTGGCAAGCTCCACATAGTTAGGAAGCACAGGCTCATCGGGTGTATCAATTTGAAAATGGAGCTCATCCATGTCGGCAAGCGATGTAAGTGTATCAGAGAGCGCTGAGTCTATGTGGTCACTCGGTGCAGAAAGTTCGAAATGCTCATCGGTGTCAGACAGTGGTGTAGTGGTAGCATCAGAAGTTTCAGGCGTTTCAGAAACGGGCTCAGGTGATGTCTCCAATTCCAATGGTGATGGCAGAGCGACAGCCTCTTCTATTTCCTCCGCTAATTGCACTAATGCCTCAGCAGGCAGTTTGGGTAAATCTTCAGAGGTCTCGGCAATCGGCGGGGGTTTCAGTGATGAGAGCAAGTTATCTAACTCACTATCAATAGGTTCTGGAGCCAGAGTATTAGAAGTGGATGAGAGTGCTGAAGCAAGAGAGCTAACAATTTCGTCAGCCAGTGAATTAAGTTTTTGAATCGGAGTGCGATTCAGCCACGATTCGCCGATGAACCCCGCAAACTCTTTCAGCCATGCGTGGTCGGTTTGGCTGAGTGAGGCTAAGATGTCAGAAGAATGAATAAGTGCAGAGAGTTGCTGATACCCTTCTGACTCAGGTGCAACTTGAGCTTGAACACGTGTCAAGATTTGCGTCACATAATTGATGTAGTCCGATTCGGTCGGACCGGGAACGCTTACGTCATTAGGCAGAGCAGGTTCTAAATCACTTGTTAGCTCTGAAAGAGAATCAAGTTTGGGTAGCTCAATGGGTTGCGGTGCTGGAGGGGGCGTGACCGTATCAAGCAGAGAAAGAACATCATCGACTGCAAGAGGTGCAGTTTCAGCATAATCAGCAAGTTGTGCGGCGATGGGGCTCTCCTGACTCAGCGCGCCGCTAAAAAGACCAAGCAAGTGCGTGAAAACTTCATCAGCGAGCGTGCGGGAAAGCGCATCGCTGGAAGAATCTTTTTGACTAAGAAGAAAATCTCTAAAATCCTTCAGCCCGGGCACAAAGCTTAGTGCAGAAAGTTCTGCGAAGACATCGGGAGCATGAGCAAGCTTCGTCATGATGCGCAAGATGAGATGAGAGATATTCTCTTTTTGCGCACGTAAATCCGCAATCTCGGCAAGGTACTTTACAAATTGCCGGACAGCAAGTGGCGTAGCACTCGACTCAGATGGTGAAGAGGAAACAGGGAGGCTCGTCTTAGAGACAACATGTGCCGATTGCCCGTTAGAGACCGCATAGGGTATAGTGCTGACATTAACACTAAAGAGTGATTCAAGGCTAAACCCAAAGTCGGGATGACACGTAGTTTTTATGAAAGCCGGTCGAGTGCGCGGCTTGGAGACAAGCGGTTCTGCTGCAATGCTGCTGCGATAGGACGCCGAGCTACCTTCAGCGACCGTAGCTGGCAGGGCTTCACTGGCTGACTCGGAAGCGTTCTCGACATAGTCGCTAAGAATCTTGATGAGGTCTTTACGTGATTCAATTGCCGTCAAAGACTCGCTCAAGAATTGGGCAGTTGGCTCTAAATTCTCGGTGAGCACATCATGCGATTTCAGACTGCCACTAAGTAGCTCATCTCTCAAGGTCTGACTGACACCCTGCAGGAAATCGCCGAAGTCTTTTAGTGTATCAATACCAAGGTGATGTAAGTCAGACAAGGGTTGTGCTGATTTGGCGAGGGCAGAAAAAAACTGCACGATGGTTTTGCTGGCGCGCGAGCGCTGTTTGCGCCGAAGATTCTTGATTTGACTGGCAAGGTCAGAAAGAAACAGGCGAATGACCTCGTCAATATACGTTTTTATGGCTTCATCGGAAGATGCTGAAGGGGAATGCGCAGACCTACCTAAGCCAGTGCCTTGTGTATAAAACTTTGCATGTGCCATATGTTCTTCTCCAGTTTTTCTCCTACTTTATTTAGCCACATACCAAGCCCAAGGTTAGAGTAAAGGGCGCTTATTGGCATTATTTGGATTAGAGTTAGGAAGATTGTCCTCAAGAAATAGGTCATCCTCGTTTTGAAGTGCAGGCAGTACAGCGTCATCGAGTTTAGAGACTGCAGGAGCAGCAGAAGGACGAGAGGCTGTAGACTCTAACACTTCGCCGACTTTTTCTTTTACACCCACGCCTGCGGGAATACGGAAGCGCGAGACCGAGCGAGCAAGTTGCTGAGTAATAGCGTTCAGACGCATCGCAAGCTGAGCCGATTGTTTAGACCCCAAGAGCGATTGCTTAGCAATTTGCGACACTTCTGTCATGGCACTTACTACACCACTTGAGGCAATGTCTTGTTGTTTAGCCGCCAGTGAGATTTCTTGAATGAGTTCGGTGGATTGCTGCACCACGCTACGAATTTCTTCCAGTGCACGAGAGGCTTGGTCTGCAAGTTTGGTGCCGCGCTCTACTTCAAGCGTACCGCGTTCCATAGCTGACACGGCATCCTGTGTTTCAGACTGAATGGTTTGCACGAGCTGAGAGATGTCGTTAGTGGCTTTGGAAGAGCGTTCGGCAAGCTCACGCACTTGTTCAGCAACGACCGCAAACCCGCGTCCTGCTTCACCGGCACGAGCGGCCTCGATGGTGGCATTAAGCGCCAAGAGGTTAGTTTGGTTAGCAATATCTTCAATCGTTTGCACAATTTTGGAGATTTCCAGCGATGATTCGCCAAGCGACTTGATTTTCTGCGCAGAATCTTGCACGGTGGCACGAATGCGCCTCATGCCTTCAATCGTCTCAAGCACGGTATTACCACCAGTTTGTGCAACTTGTGCCGCACGTTGAGCCGCTTCAGCGGCAGAGTCAGCGTTCATAGCAACCTGACGAATTGACGCAGCCATTTCTTCTACGGCAGCTGAAGCATTGGCAACCTGAACGGATTGCTCTTCAGCACCGCGTGCCATCTGTTCGGTAGCTGCCAAAATTTCTGACGCAGCACCGCCGACTTGCAACGCCGCCGTTTGAACTTCCTCAATGAGTTTGCCAAGGTCATCGACCATGAGGTTAAAGGAATCGGCAAGTGCGCCTAAGGCGCCTTCGGTTACCACAGCACGCTGTGTAAAATCGCCTTCTGCAGAGTTAGAGACGACGATGAGCAGGTCAGTTAATTGCTTCTGCATGGCATCGCGCTCGGTCTCCGTTTCAATCAGTGCGGAGAGGCGGCGAATCATTTCATTAAATTGATTAGCGATTTCCTCAAACTCGTCGCCCGTAGCAATGCTGGAGCGTGCATTAAAATCGCCGGCAAGCACGCTGCCCATCAGCGATTTGATTTCGCCAAGCGAAGAAAGAATCTTATTGCTTTGGTTCTGCGCCAGAATAAAGGCAAGTCCTAAACCGCCTACGAGCATGAGCAAAAGCAAGCCTAACACCGTAAAGAACAGCGTGTTTACTAAATCGCGCTGCTCCTTAATCATAGAAAGGTATTGATTGTAATCGATTGAAACGACCGTCGCACCAATGGTCTGGCCTGCATAGTTTTTGAGAGCGTTATACTGCGCATGCGCAACCGCATGTGAAGTCACATTTGTTGTGGCATTCTTGATGAGCGCAGTTTTCTCGTTTTTCACCTTTTCCCACGCTAAAGTGGGGATTTTATACCCAAAGGCAGGAATATCGCTGGAGACTTGCTCGGAAGTCAGCACGCGAATGCTATCAATCGTAAGCGAGACGGAAAACATGTCTTTGGGCACAAACGAGTGATACTCATTGAGCAAAATATCATCGTTCTTGTTAAGCAATTTGCCCGCAAAGGCAACGGCTGCAACCGACCCCGATTGAGAACGAATGGGCGTAACCACGCTAAGCATTAGACCGCGCTCTTCTCGACCTCCGATGTCAGTGCGATAAATTGTGCCATCCACACGAGCCTGATCGGCTAAAGAGTTTTTGCCAGCAATCGTAACATTGGCAATCACATTAAGCTCGTTGACCGCCTCCAGCTTGAGAACTTCAGCAGGGTAAAGCTCGAAAGAGGATACCGTATTGCCTTGCAGGGAAGCGTCCCAGAAGCGACGAAGCGGCGCTGCAGGACGTGCAGCATTGCTGTAATCAATGACGAACGTGGAATCACCAAACTTGGTCGGGTCGGTGGCACGCACAATAACCACGCCGCCGGGGCTGACAAGCGTGAGCATGCTGAGCTTGTGTCGGCGCATGGCTTCAGTTACCGCCGCACTAAGCTTTTGGCGCGCCTCGTTGGGTGAAAAAGTCATCTGGGCAAGGGCATCACGGTATTCTGTGCGTGCAAACTCATCTTTGAGACTGGTTTCCAGACGCAGAAGATTCTGCTCGAGCACGGTTTCCAAAATACGCCCTTGCTCCAAGACACGCGACTCCACAAGCTTGTCGATATCAGAGGCATACCGATCGACTTGAGTGCGCTGCATGAAAAAGACCACAAGAGCTAAGGCAACGCCAACCAAAAAAACAGGCAAGCCAGCGGAGAGCAAAAAATCACGAACCAGCTTCCCCCTAAGACTTGCACTCGAGAAAACCCTACTGAGAGAAAAATCTGCCATGCTTATGTCTCGAATTTAGTGTTTATCTTTATTGCTTATCACAGTAACGCGTATCTAAAAAAGCTCCTATTGCTGTTTTGCGTATTGAGACCGTGCCTATGCTCAACACGCCGGTTGCGTGCAGCAAAAGACGAAAAAAGTTAGAATGAAAAAACTTAGCTGGCACGGGCTTAGACTGCACAGTAAAGTAATAAACGCGGCATTTATTTACAAAATTCATAAGCCAACCTACCTACCAGAACCACAGTAATGACCGATAGCTTTCTTGATAGCCCCAAACTATGTTGTGTTGATATAAAATTGAGTGAATGCACGCTCAAAAAAGTACGAACTGAACCGATTGTGCCCCGATGTCTTGCAGATGCACCGTCATGCTGAACGGAGCGCAAGCGCAGTGAAGCATCCACAATGGATTCCTTGCTGGTACGCAGAATGAGAAAAGTGCGCAAAACATTTGTGTTCTGCGGCATAATGACAAAAGACAAGTGCAGAACGGTGCAGCAACCTACACATTCATTTGTCAACACGACCTAATAGCAGCACGCTGATAAAAACTCTGGCTTTGGATTTTAGAAAACAATCAATATATTTCTGCGAAAAACGCTTCACAACAGGCAGAAATGCCTATCACCACCTTGACAAACATGGTAGAGATATCCGAGTTACTAAGTAACCTAACTAAAGTCGATGGTGTGAGAGCATCCGCTTTGATTGGCAAAGATGGATTCGTCATTGACCAAAAAGTGCGAGACGGTGTGTCGATTGACATGGAAACCGTGGGAGCAATTGTCATCGGTGGACTGCATAGTTCGGAAAGTATCGGGGCGGAGCTAGATGTGGGAAAGGTAGAGCAAAGTATGGTAGAGTACGAAAACGGAATTATTTTCTCTAAGCTACTCCCCGAAGGAAATGTCATTCTAACAGTCATTGCAGATCAGAGCGCCATGCTGGGTAACATTCGCTATCAAGTAGCAAAGTTAGTACCTGAACTCCAAAAGCAGCTCTGAGATGTCACTGACATACTGTCGCAGGTAGCGAACTTACAAAGCACTATCCGAGTTTTAGCTAAGGGTAAGTGTCTTTGCGTGTGAGCCTGTTGGGCAGAGTCTTAGACTAGGTTGGAAAGAAGTCTGCTTGTGATGCTGAACTCCAAGCAGGTGCAAGCGAGAGTGAGCAAAGCAAGCAGGCAGGGGAAAAAGACAAGGTAGCAAAGATGCCAAATGCCTAACCTGCAGGAAAGTAGTAAGCAAAGGGCAGTAAAAGAGAAGAGTTAAATTTCTGAATAACCACAAATGATAAACGACTATGAGCTTTCCAGGCAAAGACGACTTTCGTAAGGTCTATCTTACAGAGACTCAAATCAGTGCAGCTGAAAAAGTATTGAAAGAGTTTGCAACCAAAACAGGTTCAACGGCTGTGCTTCTGGGCGACATGACAGGACAAGTGCTGGCCAAGCATGGCGGGTTGCTCGACAAAGACTTAGAGGTCTTTAGCGTGCTTGCTGCGTCCAACTTCGTAGCTACGGCAGAAATGGCAAAGCAAATCGGCGAAAAGACCTCATTTGAAATTCTTTTTCATGAGGGTGAATCGCGCAGCATTTATTTAGTGAGCATCAACGAGCGCTACATCTTGGAGATTATCTTCAAATCAAACATCCCTCCGGGTACAATCCGCATCTATTCAAAGAAGGCAAAAGAAAAACTCTTGGAAATTATCGCTTCCGAAGAAATGGAGGTCGATCTGTCAAACATCTTTGATGATAACTTCAGCTCATTGCTCGATGAGCAGCTTAACAAAACGCTTGGCGAGGGCGGGCGCTGAAAAAGAACTTTTCACAAATCTGCGGGAGGCGCAAACCGTGCGCCTCTTAGTATTCTCAATTCTTCAAACACCTGCTCAACCAAAAAACTTAGGTTTTCTTTCCATAGCATCGAAGGAAGTAGCAAAAGAATTGTAAGTAAAAAAATCCTGCTCTATCTTTTGGAGTCGCATGAGAAACCCATGCGGCAAACCAAGTCAATCGACCGTAACAGATGTATCAAAACTTTCAAAAAATTTCGACTAAGAAATAGACATAAACTATGGGACGTTTCTCATTTGGCATACTTATCGTCGGCGTATTGGTATTTGGTATCGTGGTGGGTACGCAGATAAAGACGAGCATTTCTGGCGATAATCTTTATGAACAGCAAAAGAAATTCTCGCAAGCCTTTCTCTATGTGGCTAAGTATTATGTCGATGATGTAGATACGCAAAAACTCACCGAAGGCGCTATTGAAGGCATGCTCGAGAAACTCGACCCACACTCTGCCTATCTTTCTGCCGAACAGAATCGGCGGTCAAAAGAAGAATTTCAAGGAAACTTCGAAGGCATCGGTATAGAGTTCGATGTGCTCAATGACACACTGTTGGTGGTCGCACCAGTTATTGGCGGACCCAGCGATAAGCTGGGCATCATGTCGGGCGATAAAATTGTCGCCATCGATGATTCTTCGGCAATAGGTATTACGCGTGAGGGAGTCATCAGGCGGTTGCGTGGTCCGAAGGGCACAAAAGTAAAGGTCAAAATCATCAGACCGGGTGAAAAAGAGCCGCTGTATTTTGTCATCACACGCGATAAAATTCCAACCTACAGTGTCGGTGTGGCCATGATGCTCAAAGACGATATTGGCTACATCTACATTGACCGTTTTGTGCAGACAACACACGATGAGTTTCTTGAAGCCCTCAAGGAGCTCAAGGCAAAAGGCATGAAAAGACTCATCTTGGACTTGCGCCAGAATCCCGGTGGCTACTTAGACCAAGCTATCAAAATCTCTGATGAACTTTTGGGTGGCGTTCAAAAGATTGTCTACACGAAAGGACGCAATACCCCCGAAGAAAATGCGTTTTCTAAACCCGGAGATGCCTTTGAGAAAGAACCGCTGATTATCATTGTCAATCGCGGCAGTGCCTCTGCATCAGAAATTGTGGCTGGTGCAGTGCAAGACCATGACCGTGGCTTAATTATCGGAGAGACAACCTTTGGTAAAGGGCTGGTGCAGCGTCCGTTTGATTTACCTGATGGCTCGCAAATCCGTGTAACGATTGCGCGATACTACACACCCTCAGGACGCTCGATTCAGCGGCCATATGATGAGAGCAAACGCGGACGCGAAGAGTACTACAATGAGATTCAAGAACGAGGCTGGAACGAGTTAGGAATTAACAGCCCCGACCCAGAAGTGCGAAAGAAAGTGCAAGAGATGCGTAATCGTAGAGAGCCAATCGAGGCAAGTACATTTATCAAGCCCGATTCGATTCATAAGCCCTACAAAACGGACAAAGGCAGAACCGTATTGGGCGGTGGTGGCATTATGCCAGACTATTTTGTGCTGCCAGATACTGTAACGCGCTACTACCGTCAAGTGCGTGCCGCACGGGTCTTTGAGGAATTTGCACAGCATTACATCGAGCAAAATCCAGCACTCCGCAAAAAGTATGAGCAAAACTTTGAAAAATTCCGCAAAGAGTTCGAAGTCTCTGCCGAGATGATGAAACAGTTTACAGCAGCGGTGAGCAAGAAAAATATCCCCTTCAATGAAGCTGAGTATGCACGCGATGAGCGCTACCTGAAAAACGCCATTAAGGGCAATATCGCTCGTCAAATCTGGGGCTCGAAATACGAGCGCATGATTTTTGCCGAAGAAGATAACATTGTCCAAGAAGCCATCAAGCTGTTTCCAAAAGCCGAGTCACTGGCTAAACTGGGTGTGGCCAAATAAACCATGTAGTAGAGTGGTAAGCGGACAAAGGGCAGAGAATGCCGAACTCGAGTAAGCCCGTGGCGCGTACATGTCTGCAAAATGTGAAACTCAAGATGCAAGAGCGCCATGGGCATGAGTCGAGAAGGACGTAAGCGTGTAACGACAGACAAAAAATGAAACTCACCGTTCTCGATCATGCACTGCTCAAGTGCGATTTGTCGGTACTGCGCAATAAGCATACACCGAAAGAATTGTTCAGAGCATCGTTAGAACGCATCGCTGAAGTGATGGCCGTCGAAATTTGTGCGAAATTACCACTGGAGACATTTCTCTTAGATACACCACTGGAGACGACAACAGGCTACCGACTAAAAGAAAAATTTCTGATTGTACCGGTCTTGCGAGCAGGGTTAGGTATGCAGTATGGATTTCTAAAATTTCTGCCAAATGCTACGGTTTCGCATGTCGGCATCTCGCGTGACCATGTTACGCATGAACCTCACTTTTATTATTCCAACATTCCTGAAAACATTGCCGAGATGCATGGCTTAGTGCTTGACCCTATGCTTGCAACAGGTGGCAGCGCTACCATGGCGGTAAAATTGCTCAAGGAAAAAGGTGCAAAACAGTTATCGCTGGTCTCGGTCGTGGCTGCACCAGAAGGCGTGAAACGCTTCAGTGAAGCACATCCTGATGTGCATATCTATGCTGCTGTGCTCGATCGCGAGCTTAATGCAAATAAATACATTTTACCCGGATTGGGTGATGCTGGCGATAGGTTATTTGGTACTTAAATTCATGCCAATCTACCAAACCTAAAGACTAAAAATGAGCCGCGAGCCGACAAGCGAACCGCAGAGCCCCGAAAAACTGCAAACCATAAAAGCTAGCCAATACGGCGAGTTGATACTCTATGCCGCACTGTTTTTGCTCTTGGTCTCTTCCGTGTTTGTCTTGAACTTCGTGCTGGCTAAGCGCAGTGAAGCAGAGGCAAAGCAGATTGGCTTAGCCACACAAAGCGCACGAGCATGGCAGACAGCCGAAAAAAACTTACGCGATACCCATATAAAAATTTTTACCCTTAATGCCTTCGACTCCTCGTTCAAAGAATTTGCATCGGCTATCAAAGAGTTCGACCAGATTCAAACCGCGCTCAAAAATGGCGGAACAGCAAAACTCTTGGGGGAAGATATTACAGTCGAGCCCGTAATAGAAGAAAAAGTGTTAGGGGTTCTTGATGCCATAAATGCCAAATGGCACGCTCAGAGAGAGCTTTTTCTCAAACTTGCTCAGCAATCAAGCACAGCAATAGACACGCTGCTGCTCGAGCAGTGTATAGAGAGCATTGTCCATGAAGGCGAAGCAATGTTAGATGCCAATCAACGGTTTATCATTGCACTGGGAGAAGCCTCTAACGAACGCATCACGCGCTTGCAGACGCTCCAAGTCGGGGCGATTTTGCTAAGTCTGGCGGTCTTCTTTGCGATGGCAATACGCCTAACGATTTCGCTGCGTAAGCGCGACCGCATCATTTTGGAAAATACGGATGAAATCATTCGGCAGCGCAATGAACTTGCTATCGAAAAAGAACGTATAGAAAAACTGCTGCGCGACTTGAAAGACACTCAAGCACAGCTGATTCAGTCAGAGAAAATGGCATCGTTAGGACAAATGGTAGCAGGTATTGCACATGAAGTCAATACACCGTTAGGGTTTGTAACAAACAACTTGAGTATCGTCGAGCGTAATGTGGGTATTTTGGAACGAGCATTAAAAGAATACCAAAAGATGGAAATCATGCTGCGCGAAGGCGAGCTTAGTGAGCTTGAGGCACAATTAGAAAACGTGCGTGGGATAGTATCGCGCATCGAAGAGATGTCCTTACCAGACCGAACACGTAAAACGCTGGCAGAGTCGAATCTGGGGCTGCAGCGTATCCAAGAGCTGGTAACAAACCTACGCAACTTCTCGCGCCTTGATGAAGCTACGCTGAAAATGGTAAGCCTGAACGAAAACATTGACGCATCGCTCATGATTGCCACAAACATTGTCAAGCACAAGGCGGAGGTGATAAAAAATTACGCACCGAACCTAATGGTCGAGTGCTACCCAGCGCAGTTGAATCAAGTATTTCTGAACCTGATTACCAATGCTGCTCAAGCTATTGAAAAATTTGGCAAAATCACCATTACAACACAGTTGGAAAATGACAAGGCGGTTATCAAAGTGGCAGATACAGGCGTCGGCATTCCCGAGCAGAATTTGAGAAAAATCTTTGAACCATTTTTTACCACGAAACCCGTTGGACAAGGCACGGGGTTAGGACTCTCAATTGTCTATAAAATCATTGAGCAACACAATGGCACAATCGATGTCAAAAGCAAGGTCGGGGAGGGCACAGAGTTTACCATTACGCTGCCAGTAAAGCAGATAAAGCAAACCCTTCGTGAGCCTTTGCAAAGCATACAAACCGCCTAAAGCATACAGAAAACTTGTAGCAAGAGTCGCTCAAGATTCACAAAAAGTCTGGGAGAATATAAATATATGCACGATTTACTATGCTTGCTGTGAAAAGCACAACAAAAGCATGGAGAAGCGCAGACACTTAGTTAAATTTAGGCTAACTGCTCTATAACAACTATCTGGATGAGAAATGAAAAATCTTTCACATGTCCTTCTGGTGGACGATGAGCCACTCATGTTAAGTTCTCTGAAAGGTTTGTTGGAGTTTGATTACAATGTGCATACAGCGGAGAACGGCTATGATGCCTTAGAAATTCTGCGGCGATACCCTATCAAAGTGGTCATCAGTGATGAGCGCATGCCACATATGCCCGGTCATGAACTCTTACGCCAAGTCAAAATAGCAAGTCCGCACACGATTCGCATATTACTAACGGGTTATGCTGATTTGGAAAGCGTGATTAAATCGGTCAATGCTGGTGAGATTTTCCGCTACCTCAATAAGCCATGCCGACCCGAGATGCTGCAAAGTGTCGTCAAGCTTGGCGTGCAAATCTATGACCGGATGTCCACGCTAAGTCCCTCCCCGATTCAGGTGATAGGGTCAGCACCGGCAAAGGCAGCAGAACTGTTGCCCAAAAAAGCATCAGCAAAGCCAGCAGTGCTCTTCGTGGGATACACAAAGGAGGAGATTGCACAGTTTGTCGAGAAACTGAGCGACATCTATGATGTCATCACGGCGGATACGGTGGAGTTAGCTTTTGAGGTTTTCTCAAAGAAAAATATCTCGGTCATTGTTAGCGAGTTGAACTTGGGCGAATATGATGGCGTGGATTTCTTGCAAACACTCAAGCAAGAGCGCCCACAGACTGTAATTGTCATTCTCACCGATACGGTGGATGTGAAGCTGATTATGAGAGCGGTCAACGAAGTCAATGTCTTCAAATATATTCCCAAGCCTACAACTCAAGAGCAGATGGAACGCACCTTACGCGAAGCCACAGCTAAAAACAACGAGTATCTACAATATCCTGAACCACTTTTGCAGACTGTCAGGCAAGAGACAGCCCCGCAGCAAACGGCGCAGCCAAAAGAGGAAGATTCAGACCTCAAAAGCAAACTCAAAGCGGCACAGTCGCTCTTTAAGAAAGGTTAAACAGGACACATATCAATTCACAAGCAGGAGCACGCCGAAAGCAAGCATCACGTTTTTCATGATGACACAAGAAGCCACTTGTGCATCACCCTGAGCGTGTTGGTGAAAACTGGTGCCACAGTCAAGCTCCTTGAGCCAGAGCTTACCGCTTCACAAGACGGCACGATGACCTTTCGCCATACCGCATGAGCAAGAAAACGTGCTCTGTTAGTGCACAGCAAAAAAAGCGACGGTGAAGGACTTTGGCATGAATTGTTTAGATTCTCTTTTCGGTAGTACACACAAAGAAATTCAAAGGCGCTCAACGAAGTAGGGGACAATGGTAGAAGAGACATATTCTCATCTGTTGGAGAAATTAAGAGCGGCGTATCGTCGCATGCAAGTGCGAGAGTTGCTGCAAGGGGTATCGAAGTTTTTGGTCGTGGTATTAGCGGCGGTCATTGCGGTGTCAGCGGTAGAAGCGGTAGGGCGGTTTGCGACGGTAGGGCGGCTGATGTTGCTTATGATGTTGGGGTTAGTGAGCATGGCGGCGTTGATAAAATTTCTGGTTTTACCGTTATTGCAAAAAAGTTTTGACCCTGACGCCGTAGCCAAAGTCGTTGGAGAGGCGTTTCCCAGCCTCAAGGACCGTTTAGTTAATGCATTGCAGGTGTATCATGAATCGGCGGGAAATCCCTTTGCCGCTGCGGCGCTGAAGCGTGTGGAAAAGGAAGCGGCGCCGTTCAATTTCGAGCAAGCCATTTCGTTAGACAAGGCGAAAAAAACCGGCGGTGTTGCCGCAACGAGCGTGATGGTGGCAGCCTTGCTATTTGCCCTCTCACCGCTGGGACTCAACAAAGCGCTGGTGCGAATTGTCAAATTCAATGAGGACTTTACGCCGCCACCACCGTTTAAGATTATCTCGCTTTCAAAAGATATCGAGATTGCAAAAGGTGGCGATGCTGAACTGCGCTTCAGAGTGGTGGAAAATCCTGAAAGCGAGACACCGTTAGAAGTGCGCCGCCTGACGCTCAAACTCATCGACGAAAACGGCTTCGAGTGGCAAGAGCTAAAACTGGTGCAAGATAGTACAGGTGAATTTGCCTATCAGCTCAAAAATCAAAAACAGCCACTTGTCTACTTTGCCGAAAGCGATGTGGCGGGCAAAATCATATCCAGCGAAAAACACCGTCTCACCGTGCTTGACAAGCCGCGTTTGGAGATGTTTCAACTCGCACTCGTGCCCCCCGCATACAGTCGGCTAAGTGTGCAGCAACTTGAGCCAAACTTCGGCGATGCCGTTGCGCTCAAGGGCTCAAAAGTGTCTCTACGCCTCAAAGCCTCAAAGCCAATTCAAGCCGCTACACTCATTGCAAATGATACACTGCTGATGCCCATGCAAGTCAGCGGCGATTCAGCCCTGCTCACCTTTGTGCTCAAAGACGATATTGCCTATCAGCTCGAAGCATATGACCGAGCGCAGATGCGCACCGAAAAAAGTGCCATCTACCACATCCGAGTCCTGCCCGATGAGTATCCAACGATTCGAATTTTGCAGCCAGAAACAAAAGAAACCACGCTGCCTGAATCGCTCATCCAACCCTTGACAATCGAGCTCAAAGATGATTTCGGCTTCAGCAAGCTCTCGTTGAAATTCCGCGTGACAAAGTCCGAGGTGGGTGAGCCTGAACAAGAGTTTCGTGAGCTCCCGATTTCGCTCTCTGGAGAAGGCTCTCAGATTGATAAGATTGTCAACTTTACATGGAACTTGAACAAGGTAGGTGTGGTCGCCGGCGATGAATTAGAGTTTTATGCAGAAGTGCATGACAACGATGCAGTGTCAGGCTATAAAGCCGCACGCACCGATTTTTATCGATTCCGTCTGCCCTCCTTAGAAGAAGTCTTTGCGGAAGTCGAGCAAGCGGAAAAGAACGCCACAGAAGCCTTAGAAAAAAAGATTGAAGAAGCCAAATCCATTCAGGAGCAGCTCGAGAAGGTCCAAAACGAACTGCGCCAAAAAAACCGCTCCAACTGGCAAGACCGCAAGGTTCTTGAGCAGGCTCTCAAAAAGCAAGAAGAACTGCAGAAAAGTGCCGCCGCCATTTCAGACGAGTTGCAAAAAATGATGCAACAGATGCAAGAGCGCCAATTGGTCTCTGAAGAAACCTTGCAGAAGTATCAGGAAGTGCAGCGGCTCATGGATGAAATCAATTCGCCAGAACTCAAAGAAGCGATGCGCCAATTGCAAGAGGCACTGGCACAGGTCAATGACCAGCAGTTGCGTCAGGCTTTAGAGAAAATGACCTTCAACGAAGAGCAGCTGCGAAAAAGTCTGGAGCGCACCAAAGAACTTTTGCAGCGCATCCAACTCGAGCGCAAAATCGATGAGCTGGCAAGGCGAATGAACGAAATGATTCGAAAGCAAGAAGAACTGCGTGCCGAAACCATGCAGCAGTCCAAAAAAAACTCTGAAAAATTCAAGGAGTTGCAAAAAGAGCAAGACCGTCTTGAAAAAGATCTCAAAGAGTTTGAGCAGGCACGCCAAGAATTAGAAAGCAAAATGAAGAATTTCCCAAAGCAGGAACAATTGCCGATGGAAGAATTGGAAAAGTTGCGTGCTCAAGCCGAACAAGATGAATTAGAAAAGGATGTCAGTGAAGCTGAAGAAAAGCTTAGGGAGCAAAATGCCGAGGCAGCAGCAGAAAAGCAACAATCTGCCCTGCAAAAGATGAAGCAGCGCCAGAAGCAAATTGCAGAAATGAAGCAAGAGCTCTCGCGCCAGCGCCGCCAAGAACTGCTTGAAGCCATGCAAAACGCCGCACGGTCGGCGCTCGAGCTCTCCAAAGAACAAGAAGCCCTGAAGAAAGAAACAGAGCAGATTCGAAACCAAGCCTCCTTCGAGCAGTCTCGTGAAATTGCCCAGAATCAGCAACAGATTTTGGAATCACTCAAACAGTTGCAGGAGAGCATTTCCAAGATTGGCAAAAAGTCGTCAAAAATTCGCGCCGAAATGTCTCGCCAGTTAGTCAGAGCTGAGGAGCAAATGGAACAATCTATTGCATCAATGGAAGCACGCAATGCACCACAGGCGGCACAAAACATGAAAGAAGCCATGCACATGCTCAATGAATTCGCACAACAAACCAGCGAAATGCTGGCGCAAATGATGGGACAGCAAGGCAAAGACGGTCAAGGCGAGAGCGGCGATTCACTCTCCGAACTGATGCAAGGGTTGTCTGACCAGCAAAGCGAGCTCAATGGTGAAACTCAATCCTTGATGCAAGGAAGAAATCAAGCCGATAGAGCACAACGCTTGGCACAGCTTGCTGCACAGCAACGCCTGATACAGGAACAACTTAAGCAATTGGCACAGCGGCAAGCACAACGACAAAATGAAGGCAAAGGCAATGAGCTGATGGGCAACTTAGAAAAACTCGCCGAGGAAATGGAAGAAGCCGCCAAGAGCTTAGAGCAGCAAGACCTCTCACGCGAACTGGTTAAGCGTCAGCAACAAATTCTCTCACGCATGCTGCAATCGACCAAATCGCTGCAAAGACGAGAGTTTGAAGAACAGCGCGAAGCCAAAACCGCTAAAAACTTCGTGCGCAAGTCGCCCGCTGAAATTGAATCGCAAACTGGGCGAAGCAAAATTCAAGACGCGCTCAATCGCCTGCGCGAAAAAGGGTACTCTGACGACTACCAAAAACTCATTCGCCGCTATTACGACGCGCTCGAGAAACTCCAAAGCAATTAAATCTGATATATGCGAGCGGTCCTGACAGGGCTGATATGCTACTTCATCGCAGCCACAACTTTGGCGCAACGGTCCCTGACCGTGTTGCTCTATGGGCAAACTTGGTCAGGTGTCTTGCCACAAAATGCTGTAACCCTATCCATCAAACCTGAAATGGATGAAATGGTGCTGGAGCAGCAAGTTCGTGCCATTCAAGAAAGTCTGCGCCCACTTGTGAGAACACTTCAACACAGCTGTGATTCACTGCACGGTAGTGATTGGTTACGCGTAAAAGTAGCAATAGCGTTTGCAAAGTCAGCGTGGAGGTCTGAAACGGAGCGCGTCGTCGGTAGCTGTGCTATGCTGCGTGCTATGGGTTACAATGCCGTGCTAATTGCCGCACAACGCCGCCTACAACTTGCTATCGAAATCAACAAGCCGATTTACTTTGGCGCCATGTTCCGTTTGGGTGAAGGTGGTAAGCAAATGTTCATGCTGCTCGATGTAGAAAAAAACAGCATCCAAAAATCCAAGCCCAAAGACGAAATGGAACTTTTGGCAAACTTGAACGAAGGGCAAACCCTTCGTGCCGTTATGCTGGATAAGCTCCGCTTCCCCATGCTGCCTAATAAGCCGATTGCCAAAACACTGAGTTGGACATTTCAAGGCAAAACCTTTTCACTGCGTGTCTCATTGAACCGAAATCTGATAGAGTATCTTGCCGAATATCCACAAATGGAAGTTGGCTGGTATTTCAATCAGCCGCTGACAAATGCATTCAAAGCACAGGTGATTGAGCCATTGAAAAAGCTCATAGCGCAAGAGAATCTAACTGGTGCCGCCGCCGTCGATTTTTTATTGCAGTTTTGTCTGGCACGTCCTTACCTTGAAGACCATAAACAAGCGCGTGGAGAGCATTGCAGTTTCGTGGAAGAATCACTCTTCGATGACTATACAGACTGCGAAGACCGTGCCTATCTGCTGGCGGCGTTGGTGCAAGGTGTGGTGGGTTACGAGGTGGTCGGCTTGCAGTTCCCAAATCATGTCGCAGTGGCTGTACGCCTTCCCGAGACCATGCAAACCGGCAAAAAAATCACTTTCGAGGGCAAAACATACACTGTGTGCGACCCATCTTACTCTGGTAGTACGGTTGGCGAAATTATTGAGCCATTTAAGGACGCCGCACCGCAAAGCGTAATTAAAATTGATGGAATAAAATTTGTAGATTAACTAAAATTCAACAGACATCGTAGATGCAAATTTTTTTAATTGCGCTGGCTATTGTGGCGCTCGATCAGGTTACAAAATATATTGCAAGAGAGCAGTTGGGTGAAGGGGCAACCTCCGTGTCGCTCATCGGCGATTGGCTAAAGCTTACTTACACGGAAAATTCAGGGATTGCATTCGGCATTGACCTGGGTGGGCGCGCTGTGGTAACCACCTTGTCTATTCTTGCAACCTTGGGCATTTGCTACTATCTCTACCGCACGCAGCGCAAAAATATCTACTACCGCATCGCCTTCGGACTCATCATCGGTGGAGCAGTCGGCAATTTGATTGACCGTGCCTTCTACGGACAAGTGGTCGATTTCATTCACTTTGATATTTACAATGGAATGCTGTTTGGCAAGTATGTCTCACTCTGGCCGATTTTCAACGTAGCAGATGCCGCAATCACCTGTGGCGTTGCCGTCATGTTCATTTGGTATCGCTATGTCTTTGAAGAGGCGCCAGCCTCACCAGCAAGTGCAGTAGAAAATCCAACATCTACGGAAGCGGCGCCAAATACGCCTTCTGAAGTGCCAAGCAATCCAGCAAACCCGCCAAGCTAAGTCAAATCCGTGAAGTCACGAACACTTCGTAGCAACAGCACAGCTAAGCACAAGTAACAAGCAGGCTGACTCTCTGCACGCATGAAATAATGAACGCATAAGAAAAAACGTAGGTTTTGAGCATGAGTTGCTGGCAAGGCGACGAAAATAAACTTCAAACCATGTTTATTGACGCACACGCTCATCTCTCGTTTCAGGATTATGACCAAGACCGTAACGAAGTCATCTTGCGCTTGAAAGCGAATGGCGTTACACTGATTCTCAATCCGGGTACATCCGTGCAGACAAGCCAAGAAGCGATTGCGCTGGCAGAGCGGTATGACTTCATCTACGCTAATGTGGGCTTACATCCGAACGATGTGCACGAGGTGAAAGATGAAGATTTTGCAGAGCTCTCGGCACTGGCAAAGCATGAAAAAGTGGTGGCTATCGGTGAAATCGGGTTGGATTATCACTACGAAGACATGGATAAGGTCAAGCAGGAGAGATGTTTTCGTGAGATGTTGCGTATTGCCAAAGAGCAGGATTTGCCCGTCATCATTCACACGCGAGAGGCTTGGGAAGACACCTTCAGGATATTGGAGGAAGAGAGGTCTTCGAATTTGCGGGGCATGATGCACTGTTTTTCTGGCGGAGTTGATGAAGCAAAACGGGCATTGAAATTAGGGTTCAAAATCTCGATACCGGGAATTGTAACCTTCAAAAAGTCGCATCTGCCAGAGGTTGTGGCCGCGCTCTCGCTTGATGAGATGCTGACCGAGACGGACTGTCCTTATCTTGCGCCGGTGCCGCATCGTGGCAAGCGTAATGAGCCAGCTTTTGTGGTAGAAGTGGCAAAGAAAATCGCCGCTATCAAAAATGTATCGGTAGAAGAAGTTGGCATGCGCACGCTGCAAACCGCACGAGCATGGTTTGAGATTTGAGTGGCGGAGCAAACGTTTGGCAAAAGCAAAAATAAGCGCTATATTTAAGACCTTATTTTTGAACGCAACGCCCGAACTTGCTCTTTGTGTGGGCAGCGCGCCTGTGGTAAAACATCTGGACGGGGTATAGCGCAGCTGGTAGCGCGCCTGTTTTGGGAGCAGGAGGTCCCGAGTTCGAGTCTCGGTGCCCCGACTGCAGTTGAGCCGCAAAAGTGCCCGTAGCTCAGCTGGATAGAGCAACAGCCTTCTAAGCTGTGGGTCACTGGTTCGAATCCAGTCGGGCACGCGTGAGTGTGGTGCTCGGAAAAGATGTAGTAGGTAGTGCTACGGCATGCAACAGGCGAAAGTGTGATCTTAGCATACCAAGATGGTGTGCAATTCTGCGCATCTCTGGTATGACACGGCGGGCATAGCTCAGCTGGTTAGAGCGTCAGATTGTGGCTCTGAAGGTCACGGGTTCGAAACCCGTTGCTCGCCCAACATTCTTGGTCGGTACACGGTTCTTTCCAAACGAAAAGAAATGGGAGGCCCCATCGACTAGTGGTTAGGTCACCACCCTTTCAAGGTGGCGGGACGGGTTCGAATCCCGTTGGGGTCACAACAAAAAAAGCCTTGCTACCACGCAAGGCTTTTTCTTTGAGGCTCATCTTGACCATCACTGAATGACAAGAAGCACGCTTTCACTGTGGCTGCTGAACTCTGGCGCATACATGGATTGAATCGTGGCAACACCACTCTGAAACTTGCCCCGATGCACCGCCCGAAGCGAATACTCAAACACATAGACCCCCTTGCGAACATAATCCATGAAGAAATGTGTCGCCACATCACGCGTCGATTCGTAGTAGCCCAAGCCATCTTGAAACTTATACTGCGACAGCACACTCAGAGGCTCAAAACCAGTGGCTCGCAAATCTTTGAGATGCACAAACTCCATGTCTCTATCCACTCGCAATTCAAGGCGAACCTTGACCACATCACCAACCGTGATAGGCGTCTTGTCGGTAATCGGCTCGAGCACTTTGCCTTTGCTGGTGAGGCGCTCTCGGAAAAGTTGTTTTTTGAGCTTGAGTGGAGAGTCGGCAGGCGTCACTTTATCCATTTGTTCAAAATACTGCCAGTACAGCGCGCCCCATGCCACACCATCGTTCGGATTTTTCACCGTCACTTTACCGTATTCGGGCTTGACAGCCTCTTTCACCCACGCCGTCTTGAAATAACCTGTACCCGCTTCAGTAGCTAAGTCAGGTAGAGTTTTCGGATTGATGCGCATGGAGCCGAGTGTAACTTCTGCAAGGAGTTCGCTTTCGAGCAGGGCAGTGCCACGCAAAAGCAAGGCGTAACAGGCTTCAGCTGTGGCTTTGGTGGTGCGCCAATCGTGCGTTTGCTTGTGCTTCAAGAGCCATGTTTTCATGGCTTCCACGGCAGATTGGTCATCTAAAATCTCATCGAAGCACTCAATCAGGAGAGACTGGGTTTCAATCGGGGCTTGATACCAGTAGTAACCACCAATGTTGTCTTTCCAATACATGCCCAGTTCGTCGGACATGAGTGCGTATTCTTTGATGGAGCGCATGATGCGTTGAGCCAGTTCGCGGTCGTCGCTGTTGCCAGAGCGATGAAAAGTCAGTGCCAACATGCCTTTGAGCATGATGTTGCGCGACGCCCAATACTGTTTGGCTTGGCGCACCCAATACTGCAAGGCTTTTGTTTGCCGCTCGCCGCCATCGACGGGAATATCAGGAAAATAGCTGCGTGTGTAGAGATAGTGAATGGCAAGGTAGCTAAGATGGTCATCGTCAGGTTTGGAAGAATGTTTGAGAATCGATTCATACTCGCGCGTCATCTCTTCGTCGAGATACTTGAGCGCACGAGATATGGCTTGTCCAAGCGAGGTGGGCATGGCGCTGATGAGCATCACATTTTTGGGGCGTTTGTAGATACCGAGTTTATCCAAGTGTCCAACGCCCGCCGCAATATGCTGGGTAACCCAGCGGCTTTCGCTCATGCCCGGAAACCAAGGAAAACCGCCGCTGGGCAATTGCATGGAGACCAATTTTTGTTCGGCTTGCTTCAGGCTTTGTGCCAGCGTGTTCAAGTCGAAGAGCAGGGCAATGCGCTGTTTGCGTTCCGATTCACTTCTACCATTGAACACCCATGGTGTTTCTTCTAATAGGGCTTGCTTGAGCTCTTGATTTTTCTCCAAGTTTGAAAGCAGTGCAGAGGGACTTTCGGTTTTCCATTTTTCAAACACGCGCTGAATTTTGGGCGAAGAGTTTGCTACAAATGCGGCAAGGCTATTGGCATAGTAGCGTGCAAAGGTTTGTTCTGTACACTCATGCGGAAATTCCATGAGATAAGGCAAGGCTTGCACAGCATACCAAGCAGGATTGGAGGTAAATTCAAGGGTGAGTCGTTCGTGCCGCAGCGTGGGCGAGGAAGCGTTCAAGAGCTTCGTCAGCTCAAAGGATTTGGTTTGTTTGGCGCGCACAGGTAAAGGCAAGGTTTCGGTAACAAGAATTTTATCGGTGAGCGCAGGCAAAACATTTTCTTCGCCATCAGAGAAATTTCCAGCTTTTGCCACGGCACGATACGCAATGGCAGAAATGCCTGCTGGCACCTTGATACGCCAAAACAGTGCGACATTGCCGCCAGCCTTCACGTTAAATGGCTGCTCGCCCAAGCCCTGCAAGCCAAGCGGTTGCAGGGTGGTCGCATCGAGCAGTGAGAGTTGTGCAGTGCCAGTGAGGTCTTTGCCAGAGAGATTGGTGATTTTCACAGGGAATTCAAGCTCATCGTTTTCACGGAGGAAGCGAGGTGGGTTTGGCTGTATCATCAAGTCCTTTTGAGTGACGCTCTCGGCAGAAATTTCGCCGATGCGCACATCTTTGGTGTGGGCCCAGCCTAAGAAGCGCCAGCGGGTCAAGGCTTCAGGAACTCTGAAGCGAAAGACAATTTCCCCTGCATCGTTTGTGGTGAGCGCAGGAAAGAAAAATGCTGTTTCGTTCAAATTCTTGCGAATCTGAACCGTCTGAAAATCGGTTGGTGAAGGTTGCTGGCGAGAAACCGCGCTGGAGGCTCTACTCGGCGACGGGGCAGCCTCTCTATCCGGTTGAGATGACGCTTCTGATAAGGCAGCACCACCACCAAGACCGGGAGCAGGACCTGCACCCAAGCCTGAAATGCCGTAGCCGTAACCTACAAAACCAATGCCGCTTGATATGGCGGCCTCAAAAGTGCCTTTATTTCTGCGGCGAGACCCTTTAGCAGCGAGAAGTCGCCGACGGGCGCTACGAGAGTCCTCAAAAAAAAGTGCGTCATAGCCTTGAGCGTAAGGCGGCTCGTAGCGATTCCATTCAGATTCCCTGCTTTCAGCGAAAACAGGTGCAAGTGCCTGTCCTACTGTGGCTGAAATTTGCGGCGCAAAGCTGGGATAGGGAAAGAGCGACCAACGATGCGGCAAAAATGCATCTAACGAGGCGTCGTAGAGAGTTGCCAGCATTTCGGCAGAGACCTGCTCGCCTTTTGAGCCGCTAAGTTTAAGTCGCCATTCTTCTTGAGCGCCGGGCACTATTTTCGAGCGGAACGACATCCATTCGGCTTTGAGGGTCTTGTTGCTCCAAGGCACTGCGATGGTGTATTCTTCTTGGTAGAAGCGATAGCGATGCACAAAGTAGATGCGAAATGTAACATTGCCGCGATAGTCTTCTACTATCGGAATGCGATAGACCTGCTGCGAGCGTCGTGCATTCAGCCGCTCTTGCTTGATAATGCGACCGCGATGCTCAAGCTCATAGTAGGCTTCTACATCAGGATAAGCCGAGCCCCAAACAAAGCGGAAAGTATCACCGGGTTCATAAGAACGCTCATCGGGAATGGCAAAGAACGAGGGCACACGGGTTGCAAGCTCGGTGCTAAGAGATGAGTAGAGCGTAAAGCGCTTCTCAAGTTTAAGTGGCTTACCAAAGCGGTCTTGAGTTTCCACTGCAACTAAATAGTCGCCAGTCTCTAACGAGGCAAAAGGAATAGGAATCGTCTCGGGCTTGGTGCGATTATCAAATCGGAACACTTGAGGGAGCGTGCCTACATTTTCGCTGGTCAGTTGGTCTTCATTATCTTCATTAGCGTAGTAATCGTCAGGGAAGAGTGAATCGTGTTCGGCTTTGGTCATGGTCACTTGGTCGGGTGTGTGCCAGAGGCGGCTGCGTTTGACACGAGCAGGGGGATTGATTTTGTAGAGTTTCAGTGTGCCTTGTGCAGGTTCAAATGTGCCGCTAAGGTTTTGCGTCTCGATGCTTATGCTGGGCGGTTGCTGTTTATCAATTTTTTCAGGGAGCACAAGTGAAAGACGCAAAGCAAGATAGCCAACCTGCACAGCGGTTTGTGCCGAGCGGGTCTCGCCGCTAAGGTCTGTTACATCGGCATACACGGTGTAAGTAAATTCGGGATATTGATTTTCGGGAACGCTGCGGTCGGGCGTTGCCACAAATTCCACAACAAACTCGCCCTTGTCATTGGTCTGGAGCGTGCCGTGAGCGATTTCGCGCTCGGGCACTTCTGGACGCGGAAGCCACCATTGCCACCACAGCGGAAACATGACTTCACGCACCACACGAAATTTAACCGTCGCATCAGTAACGTTTGCGCCAGCGTAGGAACGGGCAAAGCCAGTGAGACGGACTTTTTCGTTCAAACGGTAAGACCCCTGAACTGGATTGAAGCCTACCTCAAATTTTGGTCGCTTGTATTCTTCGACTTGCACAAAGGTATTTCCAGAACCTTTGCTGCGTGCCTCAATGCGCATCCGTCCAGTCAGAACGCCAGTGGGAGCAAGAAAACTGCCGTGAAACGTGCCATACTGATTGGTGGACAGCGAAAGCGTAGAGACCTTCTCGCCATTGACATCATAGAGCGTAACGCTAACGGGTTCATTAGGCACAACATCGTGTCGAGTGCGGTCAGCATGAGCTTTAAGCAAGATGCCTTTGAAGTAAATCGTCTGTCCAGGGCGGTAAATGCTACGGTCAGTAAAAAGCGTGATGGTATGCTCTCCAACTTGAGTATCAGGATAGCGCCGATAGCGCCGTGACACAAAAAATTGGTCAGGTGGAACGAAGCGGTCGTCTTGATAACGAAGCTCGACTCGGAAAGCGTAAGACGCATTGCGTACAACAAACTTGCCCTCTGCATCGCTGGTGTATTGACCCATTTTGGTGATTCGGTATTGATTGCGCTGGTAGTCATACTCCCCATGGAAAAGTTGTGCCTTGGCGCCAGAGAGTGGTTTGCCAGTCTGTGCATCCAAGACAAAAAAAGTCTTGGATGCTTCATCGTCGCTTGCCACATTTGTGGTCATCAAGGAAAGTGAGGTTACCCAAAACTCGAGAATTTGAGTGATGTTATTTTCTTGCACAAAGTCTTCGCGTGCGCTCATCAAAAGTGCGTAATGACCTTTGGGCAAAGCCTCGACTTTGAACTCGGCGCGATGCTCAAGCAAGTCGTTAGGCAAAGGAAAAACTTGTGTAAATGTGCGAATGGGCTTGAGTTTTAGGGCTTGCTCGATGCGACCGTCCGCTTGTTCGTAGCGCCACTTGTCAGTGTCAGGAAGACGCACAAGGCGAAAGTAAGCCTTGCCAAAATTCTGATACGATGCTAAAACGCGAAAAGGCTGATTAGGCGCTACGCAGCGCTCGCCCACCAAACGAAACTGCTTTTGCAAAAGCTCACTTTTGAGGCTCTTGCAATTGATTGCCCCTCGTGAATTCGGCGCACGAGCAATAGCTTCCTCACAGATTTTCAGGGCGCGCTGCCGACCGTTCAAGCCGTCCGAACCTTGAGTTCCGCCAAGCGTAGCGTAATGCTCCGCTAAAGCGTAGAGTGCATCGGTAGAAGCTGGGTGTGTGCGATAGGCTTGTTCAAGTTGCCGGAGCGACTGCAAATAGACCTCATCTTTATTCTCGTTGAATGTGAGCGCATGAGCATACTCTAGGCGCAAAATATCGACATCAATAAGCGCATCAGGCTTAGGGTCAGACAGATGAAAGGCAATCAAATCTTGATACAGCCGAAGCGCAAGATATTTGAGCGATAAAGTATCCGAAGTCTCAAACTTGACCCTGACAAATTCAGAGGCAGGTTTTAGCCCATCAAGAGAGAGGAGTTCAAATTCATCAAGGGGCTTAGGGAGACCAGCCTCGTCATTGGTGTAAAAATCAAGGGCACGATGAGCAAGAAAATCAAACAGGGTTGGACGATAGGTTTTAGAGCCAGCGGCGGTGTCAAGAATGCCATCGTAAATCGAAAGCGGTGTCTTTTGAAGTTGTGGCATATCTTGCAAAGCCAGCTGGTGGCAACGGATGATACGCTCCAAAAGCTGCGCCAAGCTCCAAGTGCGAATGTCTTGCTCAGGGGGAACTTGAGTGGTGCTGGTGCGACCAAGAAAACGGTAACGGTTGCGTTGATAGTATTTCCAATATATATCAGCAAGCAGTGAGTAGAGCACAGGTGAAACTGGAAAAGTGGCTTGCTGCGCCTCCGCTTCAAGTCGTGAAAGAGATTTAAGAATACCATCCTCTTCGAGCGCTGCAGTGTATTGAACAAGGTGCATGAGGGCTTTAACTTGCTGTGCAACATTCTTTTCCGACTTGGCGCGGCGGTAGATTCCCTCAACAAGCTCTTGCGCTGACTTCGGCAAACCCTCACGAACTTTTTTTGCGACAAGTTCCCAGTCTTTTTGGTAGTCATTGTTGGTGGCTGGCTTCGGCATGGGTTGGCTGTAGAGCGGTTGAATCAAAAGAAGCAAGATAAACAAGGATAGGTATAGGCTGCGCATGATAGGATGATGGAAAAATTTTACATGGAAAAAGCCGAATGGGTACAACATAAAAAAACTCAGATACCAAGGCAAAACAAGGCATAGGTGCAGCACAGAGACACCACTTCAAATTTTAATAAACTCTTTACAACCAATGCTTTGCATGGTTCACTTTTTTCCTTATCTTCTTGAGACTTAGCTCATAGCAAAAAACTACGATGTAAGTTACACTCCTCTTTACGCAAAACAGAACACATACTCTGCTCGGCGAACAGAGCAAGTCGATGCTCGAGTTGCATTGAGCAGCGAGAGAGCTGCATTTGTTCAATTAATAAACAAAAGAGGCACACGATGAAAACTGCTATCGTTCATTTCGCAAAAACCCTATTAGCCATCACCCTTCTTGTTCCGACAGTTACACTGGCGCAAACAACGGTCTACTCCTACCAAAGCGGCAACTTTGCCGACCCCAACATCTGGACCTTCACCAACGGCGGAGTGGACTTTGTGACA
>Ga0308419_1000556_pt1 | contig 26817 bp, 22 predicted proteins | sample HotsprSampleMS50_FD_203674 | JGI IMG/M metagenome (GOLD analysis project Ga0308419, IMG submission 203674) | Hot spring phototrophic mat microbial communities from Mushroom Spring, Yellowstone National Park, Wyoming, United States - 20090730_MS50 ... | reverse complement strand
AGTAAGTCCCACTGGCATATATATGACAAGATTGATGTCAAAGGTGAGTGCCCTCGCTGCACTTACCAACCACACAACCAGATTTATGAACAGGTGATTATTAACGACAGTATGACATATAAATTTATTTAAATGGAAATGAAGCTCTCCGTCATAGGTCTTGGCAAGCTTGGTCTTTGCACGGCAATGTGTTTTGCCGAAAAGGGGATACAGGTTATTGGTGTTGATAACAATGAGAGATTAATTAAGACACTCGCTTTAGGTAACTGTCCTATTGAGGAGCCTGGTTTAAGTCACTTAATTGAGAAGGCAAAAGGCAATGTTGTTTTTACCACAGACTACAGCTTTGCCATAAAAGAGACCGATATAACAATGGTTATTGTCCCTACACCAAGCAAGCCTGATGGTTCTTTTGACAATAGTTACATAGAGCAGGTCTTGCTAATCATTGCGCCCTATCTTAAACAAAAGAAGACTTTTCATATTATTGACATAGTCTCTACTGTGATGCCGGGCTCTTGTGCAAAGGTCTTTATCCCATTGATTGAGAAAGAAACTGACAAGCGATGTGGTGAGGACTTTGGCCTTGTATATAACCCTGAATTTATAGCCATTGGTTCTGTGATTAGGGACTTTAAAAATCCTGATATGGTCCTAATTGGTGGCTCTGATGAGACCTCTACAATGAAAGTCAAGTCCCTCTATGAAAAGGTGGTGGAAAACCGACCTGAGTATAAGATTATGAGTCTTATTAATGCTGAGATAACAAAGCTTGCCCTTAATTGTTATATTACTATGAAAATAAGCTTTGCTAATGAACTTGGCAAGCTCTGTGAGTGCATTGAGGGCGCCAATGTGGATATTATAACTGATGCTATTGGTTCGGATAGTAGGGTCGGGAAAAAATGTTTAAAGGCAGGTCTTGGTTTTGGAGGCCCCTGTTTTCCGAGGGACAACAAAGCCTTTCAGGCTTTAGCAAAGGATAATGGCTTAAGGCTACATCTTGCAAATGCCACAGTAGAGGTCAACAATGAGGTCATTCAAAGACTTGAAGATAAGATAACAAGCCTATTTAATCCACCAGCAACAATAGCCATACTTGGTCTTGCTTACAAGGCAGGCACCCATATAACCGAGGCATCGCAGGCCATGATGCTCGTTGAACGGCTAAATAAAAAGGGCTATAGGCTTAATGTCCATGACCCTAAGGCTTTAAGGTATCTTGATTTAAATCAATACCAATATGTTACTACCTATGAAGATCCACTGGGGGCATGTCTTAACTCTAACTGTGCTGTTTTAATGCTTGATACCGCTGAATATAGACAGATTGATTGGAGTAAATTAAACGAACTTAAAACTGACTATAAAGTTTTTGATCCATGGAAGGCTGTTTGTGGTTCATCATTAATGTGTAATTTCAATGAATTTGAATGAATGATTTATGGATATAACAAAAAAAGATATTGAACAAGAAAACCAAATAATTTTTAATATTAATCATAACTATGTAGCATTTTTTCTGACCTTCTCATGTAATCTTAATTGTGACTACTGTATAAATACATACAACATGTCAACTCGCAGGATGTCTCAACATCTTAAGCCATCTGAGTGGATTAGGGCAGCAAGTCGTTTAGTGTTAAGAGACGATTTGCCTCTTACCCTTCAGGGTGGAGAACCAACGCTTTATAATGGTTTTTATGAAATCGTTAATGATGTAAAGGCAGAGATAAAAATGGACCTAATGACCAATCTTCAATTTGATGTTGCAGAGTTTATAAGAAAGGTGCCAGTTGAACGTTTTATAAGAGAAGCACCATATGCCCCTATTAGGGTGAGTTACCATCCCTCAAAAATGAACCTTGAAGATTTGATACACAAAACACTACTACTTATGGATTCTGGTTTCAGGGTTGGAATATACGGAATTGAACATCCGGACAAGAAGATTATGAGTAAAGTCCTTATAGCAAAAGAAAAATGTCAAAAAGTGGGTATTGACTTTCGTACCAAAGAGTTTCTTGGTTTTTATGATGGAACTTTGTATGGTACCTACAAATACCCTGATGGTGTAGGTAATAACAAGCTTAAAAGGTGTTTTTGCAAAACTACTGAGCTTCTTGTTGATCCTGCAGGTTATATATATAGGTGTCATTCAGACTTATATAACGGCAGGACACCTATAGGACATATATTAGACAAAACATTTAACATGGATGAAATAGACAAATATCGTCAATGCAATTTTTTTGGTAATTGTAACCCTTGTGATTTAAAGGTCAAGACCAATCGTTTCCAAATATACGGTCATACAAGCGTTTCAATAAAAGATATAAGATGAACAAAACATATTATATTGACAGCCATAAAATGCTCTGGCATCTTGATAGGGTTTTAAAGTGGCAGAGCAATGAAATGGTGGTTCCAATATATGTAGAAATAAGCCCTACTTCATACTGTAATCATAAGTGTATTTTTTGTGGAGTAGATTTTGCTAGAAACAGTGGTTACTACTTAAATGATGATATTTTATGTAAGGCGTTAGAAGAGATGGGTTCTGCAGGGGTAAAAAGTGTGATGTTTGCAGGAGAAGGTGAGCCTTTTCTTCATAAATCACTCCCACTTTTTGTTAAAACTGCCCATAGTAGTGGGATTGATGTGGCAATTACTACAAATGGGAGCATTACAAATGATACCATGTGGAATGATGTCCTACCTTATCTAACATGGATAAGGTTTAGCGTAGATGCCGGCAGCAAAGAGGTTTATGCAAAGGTTCATCAGACATCAGGGGATATGTTTGATAAAGTGCTTGCTAATATTGACTTATTGCAAAAAAATAAAACGATTAAAAATCTTAATACCACAATAGGTGTTCAGTATCTTATTTTAGATGAAAACCTTGATGATATCCAAAGAGCAATAAAGTTATTTTCAGATTTAGAGATAGATTACATCGTCTTTAAACCATATTCCCTACACCCTAAAATGCTTGTTAAAAGAGACTATTATTATAGTGAAGGTACGATAAGAAGATTAGAGAAAATAGTAGACGAAACTAAGCAGTGCAACAAGACCAAGATATTTTTTAGACTAGAAAGCCTACAAAAATATATGTTACAAGTAAAAGAATACTCACACTGCTATGCATTACCATTTTGGGCTTATATTTCATCTAATGGTGAAGTATACACTTGTAGTGTGCATTTATATAACGATGATTTTTGTGCAGGTAACATTTACAGACAAGATATTCATGAAATTTTTTTTGGATATAAAAGAAAAAAATCAATCGACTTTGCAAGGTATAGCCTTGATGTTAATCTAAAGTGCAGGATAAATTGTAGAATGGCGAGAGTCAATGAATTTCTTAGCCTTCTTTCTACTCCACCAGAACATGTGAACTTTGTATGACAAAGATAGTGATCATAAAACTTGGTATCTCCGAGACCCTTGACCCAGAAATAGGAAGGGTGTCAAGTCTTGGTGATGTCTTAAGAACTACACCACTTCTTTATGCACTGAAAGAGAGATTTCCTGATTCACATATCACATGGCTTGTAGATGAAGCAGCAGAACCGTTACTGAGAGGTAACAATCTAATTAATAGGGTTTTGATCTGGGATCAATTTGTCCCCTTTCAACTTCTTAGGGAAAGATTCGATGTTATGATAAATCTAGAGAAGGTTGCAGGGATTTGTGCTATAGCTGATATGCTTAATGCATGGATGAAATATGGGTTTAGGTTTGATAGTGAGGCGGGGATATATCAGGCTTATGAAAAGGGGATTGAGTGTTTGACTTATATAAGAGACAAAAGAAGAAATCTTGAAAATAAAAAATATTGGCAGCAGGTATTAGTGGAAATGATAGGAGTGCAATGGAGCGATCAAGAGTATATCGTAGGTTATAAGTCAAAAATAGAACATAATTTTGATATAGGTTTAAATCACGAAGTTGGATCAAAGTGGCCAAATAAAAGAATGCCTCTATTTTTGTGGGAAGAAATAGAAGGACTTCTTAAAAAAGAAGGGCTTACAGTCAGTTGGCAGCAGGGAAAAGATAACCTTTTCAAATATATGGATTGGATAAATTCATGTAAAGTCATTATTTCAAATGATAGTTTAGGTTTGCATCTCGCATTAGCATTAGGCAAAAAAGTGATTGGGCTTTTTGGTCCAACTGATCCATCGGAGGTTTATTTTTATGGCCGCGGTGAGGCAGTTAAATCACATGTAGCATGCCCAATAATGCCATGTTTTGACAACTACTGTAAAACAGGCTTAAAATGTTTGGAAGGATTCGATCTTCAGTTGATTATTCAAAAGGCAAAACAACTATTACAAACCCATGATGATTAAGAGGACTGATTTGACGTCAAGTTTTGTTAGGAGAAAGACAATTGAGCTTTCTTTCAAAACTGGTGCGGGACACTTAGCATCTTCATTATCGTGTGTTGAAATTCTTACGGTACTTTTTAGAGATTTTTTAGTATATGATGTCAATGATTCACTATTTAATGGTAGAGATAGATTAATATTTAGCAAAGGTCATGGTGCATATGCATATTATGTAATATTGAACGCAATAGGCTTTTTGCCTGATTTTGAATTAGAGAATTTTTATACAGAAAGGTCATCTATTAAGGGGTGCCTCACACTTAATAAAAATTATATGATAGAAGCCTCTACCGGTTCCTTAGGACACGGATTGCCAATAGCAGTAGGCATGGCAAAGGCCCTGAAAATGAGATCTATTGAGAGCAAAGTAATATGTATAGTTGGTGATGGAGAGATGCAAGAAGGAAGCAATTTTGAAGCACTAATCTATGCTAATAGATTTAAGTTGGATAATTTAGCAGTTATAGTTGATGCTAATGGATTACAGGCAATGGATTATGTCGAAAATATTGGAATTGATAATACTACTTTATTTCATGCCATGAGTGCTTTTACTGACTCTTCTTATTCCTTCAGACTCAATGGACACGATGAATATGAGATATCTAAGGCCTTTGAGTTTTTTTTTCACTCAAAAGGGGAAAAAAATGGGTTTTCAATCTTTTTTTGCGACACAATTAAGGGCAAAGGCATACCTTTAATAGAAAATAACCCTAAGTACCACTTTCGCTGTTTAACAGAAGATGGTTATAAACTTCAAGATATATGCCCATAACCAAAGCTCATTTAATGGATTCTTTTTATCCCTATTTCGCAAAACATAAAGAATTTGTTTTAATTGTATGCGATATGGGGTTTGCTGTATTAGACAAGTACTTTGAAAATTATCCAGAAAGGGTAATATTAATGGGTATATCTGAACAGGCAACGATTGGTATTGCTGCTGGAATGGCCTTAGAAGGATTAAGACCGGTTATTTATTCTCAGGCACCTTTTATAACCATGAGATGTTTTGAACAACTCAGATATGACGCTAATGAACATAATCTGCAGGTAATAGTAATTGGGGTAGGGGCCTGTAACTATTTCAACAAACTGGGTAGGAGCCATTGTATAGACAATGATGATATAAAATTGATGTCATTATTAGACAATTTTTTAGTTCTTTTACCAGAAAAGGAAACAATACAAGAGAACATTAGAAAAATGGTTTTATATAAGGGGCCTGTCTATGTCAGTGTTATTTGAACCTGTTGTGATAACAGGTGGTAATGGCGCAGTTGGAAAAGAGATAGTTGATGAATTTAAAAAGAGGTCTATCAGTTATTACCATTTTAGTGACCTAAGAAACAACGGATTAACTGAAATAGGTAGTGTCATGCACTTAGCAGCAAGAACTGAACCTATTGAAGAGATTATTAATGCAAATATTCTTTTTCTTAACAACGTTATTTCATTTGCCCTTAAAAATTCTGTAAAGACCTTTATTTTTTTTTCAACTGCCAGGGTTTATGGTGATGTAGATTTAGAGGATGTTACAGAAGATACTGCCTTAAAAATCATGAATGATTGTTATGGCATATCAAAATTGATGGGAGAGTCAATGCTCTTTAATAATGGCTTACAAACAATATGTCTAAGACTGCCTGCCATATTGACAAGAAAGAAGAAAGATCATTTTTTATGGAACCTTTTAGATAAATTAATACAGAACGAAGGCATTACTGTTACAAATTACTTTAAGATCTTTAATAATTTTATAGATGTGCCAAGTCTGATTGATTTCCTTTCAGTGTGCCCGCTCAACAAAAACTTTGAGATATATAATCTTGCCTGCAAAAAGGTCATGACATTGTTTGAGATTGTTGAATATATAAAACAGGCTGTGAATTCAAAATCAGACATAATACCCTCTGACATCAAAAGGAATTTCTTTAACATATCTACAAGCAAGGCAGAACGGGATGGTTTTATCCCTCCTTTACCCAAAATGATAATAGATTATTGGTTAGGGTTGGTTTTATGAATAGTTATAAGAAAGATATAGGTGATACCTCTTTTCATCAAAAAATGTGTCAAATGGCTGAAATGTCATATATCAATCATGAGGTGATGCCTTTTAGATATGTTTTTGTTCTGACAAACAGGTGTAATTTGACATGTCCTTTCTGTTTTCAGAAAAAAGCTAAAGTTTTAAATGAACATATACCATTTGATATTTGGATGAAAACTATAGACGACTTGCCTAATCATGCGAGAGTCACAATAACCGGCGGAGAACCTCTTTTGCATGAAAAGTTTATAAGTATATTTAAAAAAGTGACTGATAGATTTGAGTGCAACGTTATCACTAACGGCATCTGTTTGAACGAAAGAATTATTGATGTTCTTTTAGAGCGTGAAAATTTTAAAGTGCTCTCTATATCCATAGATGACATCGGTAACAAGATTAGAGGGATGACCAATCTGCAATGGCATCATTTAGTTAAAATGATTGATTATTTCAATAGAAATAAAAATAAGTGTATTTTAGATATAAAAACAACAATACTTGAAGAGACTATCCCAGATCTTTTTATGATTTATAAATTTTTACGCGAAAGGCTTAAATGTGATACTCATGTATTTACCTTTTTAAAGGGTTCACCCTTACAACACTCTGACTCAATTTACACAATAAACGAGATATTTAGAGAGAGCAATCCTTATGTTTATAGACGGCTTAGGCTGTTATCAGAACAATTAGACATGGTTCGTCGTTACAATTTGGAAAATAGTTTAGTATCATATTGTCATCCTAAATTTTTTAGCCTAACTGAAAAGGAACCAATAGTAGATACATCTATTATATCTGGGGCATTTTTTGACAAATCTATGTTTTTGCCTTGTCTTTTTGCCTATGGCAGTTTACATATTAATTACGACGGCAATATTTTTCCATGCCTAAGTGTTTCTGTGGGAAATCTTTTGAATAATGGTTTAAGAGATGTAGTTAAAGGCGAAAGATATTTAAAATTTAAAGAGATAATTAGAGAGCAAGGTATTGTGAACGCTTGTAACAGATGTGGATGGTTGATTTTAAAGGAGAACGGGAATGTGGAGTCAACTAAAAATATTATCTCACAAAGATATAGTTAAAGGCATTTTAGATAATAAACTCTTGTATCCTGTGCATGTCCAACTTGAGGTTACGGAGTCTTGTAACTACAAATGTATTTTTTGTCCATGGCATGGCAAAAACAAAGATAAATTTAAAAATATAGACCTTAATGGTAGAAGGCACTTCAAATGGGATAGGCTTTCAAATTTAATTGATGAACTTGTTTGTCTTGGTGTAAAAGCCATTTCTTTAACAGGGGCAGGAGAGTGCTTGTTGTATCCCCATTTCCCTGAATTGATTGATAAGCTTGTATCAAGTGATATTGATTTTGCTATAACTACTAATCTTAGTTTGCCTTTAAAAGATACTGTTATCAAGAATATGTTAAAGGCTAAGTGGGTTAGATGGTCACTTAATGCAGGTGATAATGATACTTATATCAAAGTTAATAGGCCAAATAATCGGGATAGTATGTCAATTTGCATTGATAACATAAAAAGAATGGTAGCATTACGAAATAATGGCAGCGCTCACATCGGTGTTAGTTATGTTATTCATCCAATCAATATTGAGTCTGTCTTTAAAGCCTTAGATTTGTGTTGTGAATTGTCAGTAGATTCAATCTCATTTAGACCGGCCATTACTATGAAGAGATCTCATAAAGTTAATTTGTATAACAAGAAGATCACAGATATACTGATTAAAGCCGAAAAAGAATATTCAGAGTCAATAAAGGTCTTTACTAATTTAAATAGGCTACAAGAGACATATAAAGTATCAGACAGGAACTTAAGATGTTATTATTCAAACTATTCTATACATATCATATCAAGTGGGGCTGTTTATCCTTGTTGTATGACAAGGTATGATAGAAGATACGAGATTGCAAACCTTAGTAATATTAGTTTTATAGATTTGTGGTCGAGTGATAAAAGAAAAAATAATTATAAAAAGATAGTAGTATCCGATTGCCCCCCGTGCAGACATACAATAGTAAACGAAGCATTGAATTTCATGATTAATACACAACAACCAGACAATTTTATTTAAATTGTGAAACCCACATGCCGACAAGTCGGCACAAAAGAACATGAAAATGTCATTGCGTGTGGAAGTCGCAGCAATCTCAAGGGCGAGATTGCTCGCCCCGCTCGGAATGACAGAGGAGGGTATTTTCAGGTGAAAATGGATTTTATTCAAGAGATACATAAAAAAACTAAAAGGGACTATCTATTTAGAGTAAGAGATGGCAAAAAAGCTCAATACGCAATGGTAGCAAAAGAATTTGGTTTTGATTACTGGGATGGAGATAGGGTTTACTGTTATGGGGGTTACTATTACGATGGCAGGTGGCGCACTGTAGCCGAAAAAATGGCTGAAGTATATAACTTGACTGAAAGTTCTAAAGTATTAGATGTTGGATGCGGAAAGGGTTTTATGCTCTATGAATTTACAAAAATTTTGCCAGGTATTGAAGTAGTAGGTTTTGACATTTCACATTATGCCATAGATAACTCAATTAAGGATATAAAAAATAGATTGTTTGTCTATAAAGCCCAAGATCCACTGCCCTTTGAAGAGAATTATTTTGATCTTGTATTGTCTATCAATGTGCTTCACAACCTTTACATTTATGATTTCAAGAGGGCTATACAAAATATTGAGAGAGTTGGGCAACATAAGTACATAGCACTTGATTCTTACAGAAATGAAATAGAAAAAGACAATCTACTAAATTGGCAAACAACCTGTGAATTGTTTTTTACTCCTGAAGAATGGGAGTTTTTGTTTAAAGAATACGGTTATACTGGTGATTGGGAGTTTATATTTTTTGAATAAAAGGAGGTAGTTTTGATACCAAAACAACATAGCAAATATAATTATTTAAAGCTCTTTCATTTCTATGAAAAGTTAGAAGCAGTAAAAAAAGGTATCCTAACTCCTCCTATACATGTGCGTTTAAAACCGACAAATATATGTAATCACAATTGTTACTATTGTTCATATAGGTCATCTAATCTTTCTTTAGGTGAAGATATGAATATTCGTGACTCATTGAGTTATGACAAGATGGTTGAACTGATTAACGATTTAGCAGATATGGGCATAAAGGCAGTTACTTTAAGTGGGGGGGGAGAGCCTTTATGTTATAAATATATCACAGAATTATTGGAAAGATTATACAGTGTAGGTATAAAGGTAGGTATAAATACTAACGGTTCTCTCATCAAAGGGAATATCGCACAGATTGTAGCAAAAACCTGTTCATGGGTCAGGATATCAATTGATGGATGGGATAATAAAAGCTACAGTGAATATAGGAGCTGTGGTAAAGATGAATATGATAACCTAATGAATAATATAAGAAATCTATCTGAACTTACAACCAACTGTACTGTAGGTGCTAATGTAATTGTTGATAAAAAAAATTATCTCTTTCTTGAAAAACTGATAAATGATTTAAGACAAGCAGGTATCAGTTTAGTTAAGGTCTCGGAGTGTATTGTCTCAAATGATGGAGTTACAAACAACAAATACCACGAACCAATCTTTAAAGAGGTCAAGAGAATTATTAATGAGCTGATTGATAGATACAAAGACAGTGACTTTAGTATTGTCGATAAATATCATGATTTGCCACTAAAATTTCAAAAAGAATACTATAGGTGTCTTGTTGTAAACTTTCTTGTAGTTATTGGGGCTGATGGAGTGGTCTATTCATGTCATGATAAGGCATATACAAAAAAGGGAACTATCGGAAGTATAAAAAAAATTTCTTTTAAAGAACTTTGGCAGAGTCCTGAGACATTACAAATCATAAGATCAATAAACCCTTCTAAAGATTGTATGCACCATTGTGCAGAGGATATGAAAAACAGGCTGTTACATGATTTTATATCTACAGATCCTGAACATCTTGAGTTTGTGTAATTTGACAGGATGAGATTGATATGAACATAGCGATGTTTTACTCCAAACTTTATAGACATAATAACTATCTTATAAGAACTACAGGTTTTCCACAACTGTCTTTTGGACATCTATGTTTAGACTACAATATGACCTTGCAATTGGCTAAAAGAGAAGGTAGTTTGGTTTATTTTATACCTCCAGAAAAGAAACAAATACATAACGGTATTTTTGAGCTTATATGTAACGATGTTTTTATATTGAAAGACAATCAGTTGCCACTAAAAGCCATGTTCACTGAGATTGAAATGGGGGAAGAATCTTGGCCTTACTACAAACGAACACTTATAAAAGAACCTTTGTCTATCGACTTTCCACCATATCATGTAGAGATCTTTGAAAAAATATTATTTAAACAAATGGGAATATCCAGAGATGACAAGATAGTAACAATACATGTTAGAGAACCATATTGGTATGCCTTTATAGAGCATGATTGTGCAGTACACGACACACACCAATACCCCACTAATGCAAATATCAGAAACTATGCAAAAACTATTGAGTTTTTAGTCAGTAATGGCTACAAAGTCATTCGGATAGGGAAAAATCCAGCTACATCTATTGAGGGGTCTGGAGTTATTGACCTTGCAACATCTCCATTAAGGAGTGATTTGTTTGAGTTATATTGTATTAAAAGGAGTGAATTTCTCATTGCCAGTGAATCGGGCATAAGACAGGCTGCTGAATTGCTTGGTGTGCCTTTTGTTACCATTAATGCAATTGACCTCTTTGCCTGTTATCCTGTTCATAAAAAATGCTTGTATTTATTGAAGACCATTGTAGATAAAAATACAAGAACTGTTTTGAGTTTGAATGACTTACTGTCCGAAAGATATCACGATTTTTATAGGGATACGAATAAATGGGAGTACATAGAAAACACTGAAGATGAGATACTATATACAGTTAGAGAAATGATAGACATGATTGATAATAGGTATGAAATAACTGAAGAACAAAAGTTATATAAAAGCAGACTTATAGAAGGGTGTGAGAAGTTGTGGGACAGGCATTATGTTAAGAAATGGGGAGTTGACAATGGATATATTGGAGACGGATGGATTGCAAAAACCTGCCTTGAAAAGTTTCTCTAAACAGGATGGTGGTTAGATAAATGTCAACTGCGAGAATGAATTATGAGGCAAAGTTAACAAGGGCTTTGAGTGCACTTGGTGTATTCTCAAAGGAAAAATTCAAGATTATTGATGTTGGTGTTAGTGGTGGATTTGGTGATTGCTGGAACCCATTTTATCCCCATATTGTAGCATATGGTTTTGACCCCTTAGTAAAAGAGATTGAAAGACTAAAACAAGAAAGTAGTAATCCAGACTACCACTTTTATGACTTCTTTGTTACTTGCAGAGGGCTTAAAGAGATAGACGAGGAGATAAAGAGAAAGAGTAATGACCCATTTGGGCGGACAAGCGCAATTGCTGCTATCAAACTATTAAATATTGATTATGCAAAAAAATATTATGACGCTACAGGTGAGGGCAAATACACTGACAAATATATCACCATAGATGAGTTTTGTGAGGAAAGTTCTCTTGCTGATGTAGATTTAATAAAAATAGATACTGATGGGCATGACTTTATGGCACTAAAGGGTGCTGAAAGGTCCCTTCACTCTTGCAATGTGTTAGGGGTGCTTATTGAAGCCCAATTTCATGGCATACCTCACGAAGATGCTAACACTTGGGCAAATATTGATAGGTTTTTAAGATTTAAGGGCTTTTCGCTATTTGATATAGAGATACATCGCTATAGCAGGGCTGCCTTGCCAAAGCGTTTCGTCCACAAATTGCCTGCCCAGACATACACTGGACAGGTTATGTGGGGAGATGCAATATATTTTAGAGATGCGATGATAGATAATTATGAGGATATATGGAAAGTCAATCTAAGCCTTATAAAGTTGCTAAAACTTGCTTGTCTTTATGAGATCTTTGGTCTTGATGATTGTACTGCTGAGTTATTGATTAAATATGCAGATAGATTGAAAGAGATCATAGATGTTAAGGCCTGTTTGAATCTAATAACCCCAAACTCAAGGACCAACTCAGGGATTGTTGACCCTAATGCATACTCCAATTACATAAAACTCTTTAGACAGTATGTCAGAGAATATCTTGGCAAATAAGATGAATACCCCCATATGCCAACAGCCGTGGTTTGAGATGCAGATTGAATACAACAACAATGTTGGATGTTGTTGCTACTATCATTATCCAAAACTAAGGTGGGACTTTAAAAAGGGCTTTGATGTCTTCACTTATTGGAATAGTGAATTTTTTAAGAATCTGCGAAAGATTGTCACAAATGGTAACTTATCAAATACAGGCTGCTCTGATTGTGCCTCATTGAGATATCAAATAAACTATCAAATGTTCTCCAAAATCCCAGTTGATTTAGATAAAAACCAGTATGATAACTATAAGAAGGCATGGCAAGGCTATGCAAATGGTCACATAGAGATAGGCTCATTACCTGTGAAATATTATTTAAACTGTGGTCTATCTTGTAACCTAAGATGCTTTATGTGTAGTCAGAAGATAGATAGGTCGTTGGTAAAAGACTTATTACCAATAGACCTCTATTATTATTTAGAAGGGCCTATTCAATGCGCAAATGAAATCACTCTTATTGGTGGAGAACCATTTTTTTTGCCTAATGCTATAAAGTTGTTAGAACTTATTTCTTCTAACGATAAGTTATTAAACCTAAAGATAAGCATCGTTACAAATGGCACTTTAATAAACAAATACTTTGAACTTTTAAAGAGATTTAAAAGACTTCACATATCCTTTAGTCTTGATGCCATAGGAGACTCTTATGAAACTATAAGAAGAGGTGCTAACTGGGCTAAAGTGGAAAGGAATATATTAGACTTTATTAATCTCAGCAAAAAGGGTGATTACAAGTGGTCTGTTAGTGCAGGTCATATAATAATGAAAAGCACTTTGCCGACATTATTAAATACTATTAAATGGAACATAAGAAACGACATACCAGTTGGCTTTAGCCATCTTTGTCTTCAGCATTACACTGTGGAGGAAAATATTATTGAGTATCCTGAGTTGTTATCGTCAATAACTAATTGGAGAGAGATCTTTGATGAGGCTTTAGAAATGCTTACTAAAAAACAGTGGCATAATGCGGTAGATAATCTAAAGGTAATAAAACGACAAATAGAGTTAAACGCTGATAAAAGATTGCCAAGGCAAGTGCATCTTGCTGTCTATGAAGGGTTGAAATCAAACAGCTCAAAGACGCCTTTAGTCTCCATTATCACCATATGTCGTAATGCAATGCCTTATATAAAGGACTGTATTACAAGCATACTATCACAGGATTATCCATGCATTGAGTACATTGTGCAGGATGGTGGCTCTACGGATGGCACGGTAGAGTTGCTAAAAAGTTACGGCGATAGGATAAATTGGCGCTCTGAGCCTGACAGCGGACACGGTGAGGCGATGAACCGTGCATTAAAAAGGTGCAGTGGTGAGATAATTGGCACCTGTAATGCCGATGATATACTTATGCCCTATGCAGTGTCATGGGCAGTGGACGCATTTAAGGCACACCCTGAATTGGCTGCGGTTTATGGTGACTATGTTGAAATAGACGAAAAGGGTAATACAAGGAGTTTAGTTATTCCTGGACCAAATCCATACAATTATGAGAGGGTGCTTTGTGTGGAGGATGTGCCTCCTATGCAGTCTGCCTTCTTTAAAAAGGATGCCCTCAAAGAGGCAGGACTGCTTGGGGATAGTTGGCTACCCAAACACTGTGAAGACTTTAATATATGGGCAAATCTTGGTCTTAAAAACAAAACAATTTACATGCCTGGTTTTGTGTCAAAGTACAGAGTTCATAAGGCTTCAGAAACCAACACACCAAATGTTTATAAAAGATTTTACATTTCTAAGCGTGAAACTTTGGAGAGATTTTTCTTAAGGCCTGATGTGCCAGAGTCAATTCGTGCCCTACGTAATCGTGCCCTAAGCGGTCTTGCACTTTCAATAGCAGGGATGTTTTTAGTGCATTTTTCTGACCTTAGTGAGGGCTTTAGATATATTACCCTCGCTAGGTCTGAGGCGCCTGATGAATTTCATCTAAAGCACATGGGCATAACAATAAAGAAATTTGACTTTTTGCTTTCAGCAATTATAAGGCATGGTCAAGGACTATTAGCACAGGGAAAGTTTGCCGAGGCCTATGCGGTATTTGACCTCTTAAAACCTGTGGATTATTGGTATATAGGCATACATCATGCGCGGGCTATATGTCTAAAGCACATGGGTAGAGATGAAGAGGCATTAGAAGCATTAAACATGGAACTGACACTACATCCACAGATTGAAGGCATAAACTATGAGTTTTTTTATGAAGGCTTAAGATGACAGTGTATTATTCAAAAATGGAGTTTCCGTCCTATGAATGGACAACCTCAAACCCAAAAATAGACCTTATCCTTCCCTATCCACCTAATGCAGAGTTCTCTTGGAACCAGCGCGAGGGATGGGCAAGGGCACTGATTGAGTTAGGGTGTCTAAATCAACTCTTTTGGGTATGGGATAATCCGTTACTACTTGAACAGCTCTTTGACTCCCTAAGGTACTCCGAGGCGGATTTTATACTCATTATGTGTGGAGACCACCATCAGTATTGGCTACACGACAGCGAAAAAAAGAGGGAATTCTGGAGGGCATTAAAGAAACCCTCTGTATGCCATAGTATTGAGAGGATCCTTAACAACCCCTTTAAAGACTCGCTGGGCAAGACAAGGAGTGCCTTGAGGGCCTTTGATGCCTTTATATATATTGATGAACTCTCTGAGACTCTATTTAGCAAAAAACCTTCACTTTGGATACCGCAGTATGTAGATGAGACAGTCTTTAGGTCAACCATCCCCTTTGAAAAGAGGATAAACAAGGTCTATTTCAGGGGTAAGACGAGGAATTATGGTATCGCTGGTGTATATAAAGATAGAAGGGAACTTCTGACTGCCTTATTAAAAGACAATGATTTTGAATTATCTGACTCAAGCATTAACCCTATGACAATCAGTGAGGCTGCAGGGCAAAAAGGCTCATACCGTTTTGTCCTGAATGCACCTGCAAATTGCACAGGTTACTCAGCCTCACTTTATGAGGCAATGGCATGTGGTTGTGTGGTCTTTAATTATGAACTCTCTCCTGAGGAGGTCAAAAGCAAGGCACTATTTAAAGAGGGAGTCCACTTTATTAGTTACAATAAGGACTCCGTGTTAGACCTGTTAAATAAGGCAAAGGGGGCATTAGCTAACTATGTTGATTATAAGATAATGTCTGAAGAGGCATTAACAGAAACCCTTGAAAAGCATACTATTAAAAAACGTGCCCTTGAAGTAATTGATTTTATTAATTCTAACTGGGATAGATTAAAAAAGTAGTATGTCTCAGCTTGATAATCCCATCCCACCTGAGATATTTAACGATGAGCTCTATAACCTACTTAAAGAAATAGCATCTAAGAGTGATGTAAAGCACATATTAGAGATTGGTTCGTCCACAGGGGAGGGTAGCACATCGGCAATAGTAAAGGGGATGAGGTTAAACCCAAACAATCCCAGCCTCTTTTGCATTGAACTTTCAAAAACAAGGTATAGAGAACTCAAAAACAGATACCTCAATGAGCCCAATATACAATGCCTAAATGCCTCGTCAGTCTTTATAAACGATTTCCCCTCTGAGCAGACAGTAGTAGAATTTTATCACTCTATCAACAGTGCCCTTAACAATTACCCGTTAGATACAGTAATAGGTTGGCTTAGGCAAGACAGGGACTACATCATCACTAACAACATTGAGCAGGGTGCAATAAGGCTAATCAAAGAACGCTATGGGATTGAACACTTTGATATGGTCTTGATTGATGGCTCAGAGTTTACAGGCGAGGCAGAGCTGAGGGAGGTCTATGGGGCAAGGTATATTGTGCTTGATGACATTAAGGGATTTAAAAATTATACAAACTTTAAACGACTAAGCAAAGATAATTATTACAGTCTGATACATCTTAACCCTGATCTTAGAAACGGCTATGCCATATTTAAAATGGACAGATACAATGTAGTAGCTCACAAAGTAGAGGCTATTGAGGGTTATCTTATGCCGGGTCAAGAGAGGTATCTCTTTGAAAAGGTATCTTCTTTACCCTTGGATGCAACCATCGTTGAGATAGGCTCATATAAGGGTAGGTCAACAGTAGCCATGGCCTATGCCTGTGTAAGTACCAATAGAACGATCTACTGCATAGATACCTTCAGTGGTAATGAGACTGACTTTAAGGCTAATGACTTTTTCAGTCATTGGCTTAAGAACATTAAAGAAAACAACCTTGATCAGTATGTAATACCATTAAGGGGGAGATCAGTAAACATGATTAAGCGTCTAAGGGAAGAGGGGGTAAAGATAGACTTTGCCTTCATTGATGGGTCGCACCAGTTTATTGATGTCCTAAGGGACTTTGAAGGACTCTATCCCTTAATGAAAGACGGTGGACAGATAGCATTTCACGATGTGATTGACACTTGGCAGGGTCCTTTTCAGTTTTGGCACAGTATTGCAAAGCATGTCTTAACCAACCACGAATATTGCGGCTCAATTGCTACCGGTATTGTTAATAATAAAAAACAGAGACTACCCACAAAGCTACTTACGATACATTTTTTTACAATAGTGCTTAATGGTATGCCCTTTATCAGATACCATATTGAGGCATTTAGCAAACTGCCCTTTAAGTGGCATTGGCACATCGTAGAGGGTGTATCAGCCCACAGGCATGACACGGCATGGAGTTTACAATTTGGTGCTAAGATAACTGATGATTTTCACAAGGAAGGCAGGAGTATTGATGGCACCACTGAATACATTGATGAACTAAAGAGACAATACCCTGAAAATATAACAGTGTATCGTAAGCCAAAGGGTGAATTTTGGGATGGCAAGAGGGAGATGGTCAACGCACCGCTTAAGGATATATCTGAAGAATGCCTGCTATTTCAGATAGATGTAGATGAACTCTGGACCGTCTCCCAACTTTGCGCTGTAGAGGCTATGTTTAGAACCCAACCAGAAAGGACTTCAGCTTATTATTACTGTCATTTCTTTGTGGGAAAAGACCTGATAATAACAAGTAAAGATACTTATGGTAATAACACATCATATGAGTGGCTAAGGACATGGCGATATAAGACTGGTGACTACTGGGCATCTCATGAACCGCCAAGGCTCATTAGAAAGACCGACTCAGAAACTATAGATGTGGCAAAGATTAACCCTTTTAGCCATAGCGATACAAGGGAGAGAGGACTTATATTTCAGCACTATGCCTATACAACTAAAGAACAGCTTAGGTTTAAAGAGTCCTACTATGGTTATAGAGATGCCTATGAAAAGTGGATGAGGCTTAACAATAGTAACCAGTTTCCAGTGTTACTTAAAGACTACTTTGATTGGGTAAAGGACTTTGCCATTGTTGGCAGAGTTGACCATAGTAATCTCACGCCCGTTGCTAAAATAGAAAAAGGACAGTGGCAATTTGACCCGTTCTCTAAGATACATTACCCGATGCTTGAAAGCGATATAAAGAGCCTTTTATGGCTTAGTACTGATTCAATAGGTGATAACATCCTTAGGATGCCATCGCTGGGTCAGCTAAGGCAAAAATTCAAGAATACCTCAATCACTGTCCTATGTCAAGAGCACATAGCAGCACTATACGAGCCATGCCCATATGTGGATAGAATCATCACCTTCAATAGAGCCAAGGCATTTGCCAGCGGTGATTATATGGGCAGTATTTTGGGTAGGTTGACAGGCTTTGACCTTGCAATAAACCCTGTCTATTCAAGCGATGAATTAACCTTAGTGATTTTTACTACCCTTGGTGCCAAATATAAAGTGGGTTTTAAGTGTGATACATCAAACATTGATAAGACAAAATTAGGGTTTTATCAGTCCTTTTATAATGAGCTTATCCCTGTAAGGCATTTCAGGGAGATTGATAAGAACAAAGACCTTTTGGAGTTCTTTGGCATAAAAGATGTGGAACCGAGCCTTGATGTCTGGTTAAGCCAGGAGGATATAGTCTTTAGGGAGGAGTTCTTTGCTAAAAATCGGCTTGACCCTGACAAGACCATTGCCCTCTTTGCTGGAGTACAGTTCAATAATAGACTATATTACCACTATGGCAAGGCATTATCAAGGATAGCCAATATTAAGGATTTTGTAATCTTGGGATTTGGTGACCATAATGATTTGCAGATAAACGAACAAAATCTACAAGACTCTGGTGCACCATACTATAATCTATCTGGCAAACTCACCCTAAGGCAGACATCAGCCCTATTAAGCAAGTGTCGTTTAGCAGTAGGTGCGGAGACAGGGCTTGCACACATCGCCTGTGCCTTAGAAATACCGAATGTGATAGTACTAGGGGGAGGGCACTTTGGCAGATTTATGCCCTACTCACCAAATACAACCATCGTAAACAATCCCCTTGAGTGCTACGGATGTAATTGGCATTGTAAATACAAGGACTTCCCATGCATAAGAGACATAAGACCCGAAGCCCTTACAAGGGCAATAACAGAGGCCCTTGAAAGACCCAATCAAAATATCTTCAAGTATGCTTAACTGAACTGAATTTAATGCCTGTCTTATCCTCTCTGTTGACATCGCTCCTTTTTCCACTGCTAATCGGAGGTGTGGGTTAGAGCAGTGCCCACATGACGCACTATCCTCTGCTTAACCTTGTTGCCTTCTCTGTAACTCTCTACAATCTGAACAGCCTTCTTTGAAGAGTTTGGAGTGGTCTTTATTCTTACAAACATGAGGACATTATAGCAGGGGATACAGAAAAAGTCATTACATAATATCTATTAAGCACTACAAAGGAGTCTTTAAAATCCTGTGTTGATTTTAAAGGGCTTTTATGTTAAACGATGGGTTAAGTGATCAAAGTCGGGAAAAACCAATAGGCAGGTCAAGTCCGTTCACAATTCTTATAAACCTATTGCAACCTTCACCGGTAGATTGATAAGAATAGGCATTTTGCACAGCCCTTCGTGATGACAATTGCCTGTGGGTCACAACTGTTTGGAGTCTTCCTTATTGCTTTTGGGGCCTTATCTTTTTAAGCAGTATCTCGCCTGTGTCTGTATTGAACAGTATCTTTCTGCCTAATACCCCACCTACATCGCTGCTTATGATGGGTATCCCCTTTTCGGCAAGTAGGTCCTCAGCGACTATAATATTCCTCTCCCCCACACTCATGAGGCCGTTATTACTCTGGAGCACTGCAGCGCCGCCAAAGACCTTTGCCCTGAGATTACCAATAGAGGACCCGAGATCAAGCATCTTCTCAATGAGTTTTGCGATGGCAATGTTTCCATACCTCGGTGATGGCAGACCCTCGCCGTTCCATAGGGCAAGCATGTAGTGATTAATACCGCCAATCCTGAGGATTGGGTCGTACAGACAGACCGATACACAAGACCCAAGAATTGTGGTGACGGTGTATGCACCTATTCTCGCAAAGACCTCTCCAGGATAGAGAAAGTGGTCAGTCCTGGTAGAGGGGATGTTGCCATTTAGACTCACCTAAAACCTTTCCTCCTTGTCCTCAAAGAAGAACTCGTTGCCATCTTCGGAAAAGACATTTACCACCTCTTCGGCCTTGACCTCTGGCAAAAAGATCGTAAATATGGTACCCATCCCGACCTTGCTTGTTACGGTAATTGTGCCATCCATGAGGTCTATTAGAGACTTACAGATACTGAGTCCCAAGCCATGCCCCCTGTGTCGCTTGCTCGGACCTGTTTCAATTTGTCTGAACCTCTCAAATATCACGGACTGCATCTCGTCGTCTATCCCAGGACCTTTGTCAGCAACGATAATGTTTAGGTAAGAGTTGTGTTTCAATGCCTTTATCTCAAAGGAGCCCCCCTGAGGGGAAAACTCTATGGCGTTGGCTATAAGATTACTGAGGACAATCTGTAATTTTGACGGATCAGTCTTAAAAAATGGCGTCTCCTCGTGTTTATTGATAAAACAGTAGTCAACTCTAAGGGACCTTTCCTCAATCAGGTGATTGAAGGAATCTATGGTGCTCTTTATAAGATGGTCTATATCAACATTTGCTACCCCCATCTGGATATCACCTGCCTCTATCTCAGCGGCAGTAAATATGTTACGGATCTGAAAGTCCAGATTAAATAACTCTGCAAAGATTGACTTGGCAACGCCCCTTGCCTCATCACAGTCAAAATCGCCGGTAATTAGGCCCTTTGATAGAAGCAGGATGTTGGTCAGGGGATTTTTGAGTTCATTCTTGATATTGGATATAAAGTTGCTCTTAAGGGTCTCTGAGTCCATAAGCCTCTTGTTCATGTCTTCAAGCTTTCGGGTCAGCATGCGGAGGTCGTATAGGGCCTTTTGGTTGTTATCTAAGCGCCTCTTTATCTCCTGAATGAGTTCATCGTCACTAAGCCTGTTCATCGGTTCCCCCCTTCATTAGTTCTCTTACAATATATACTTGTCCCAATGCGATCCCTCCATCATTGGTCGGTACCTTGGTGTTACAATAGACCTTAAGCCCCTTGTTAATCAAGGCCCCCTTTACGCACCTCAGCATATAGCTATTCTGCCACACACCACCACTTAAGGCAATCTGCTGACAATCATAGAGTTCAGAAAGCATGGTAAGCATCTCAATCACCGTCCTTGAAAGGGTATTATGAAACCTGAGCGATACATTCTTGGGAGGCAGCCCTGAAAACAGGTCCTCAATAATAGCCATAAGGGTATCCCTAAAACTGATCCTATATTGTATCCGCTCGTGATTACTGAGCCTTTTGATGAGGTATGGATAAGCCTCAGTAAGGGCCATGTCGCCAAGATCATTTAATAGGCCTTCAAGCACCATAGCGGCCTCCCCCTCAAAGGTATTGTGCTCACAACAGCCTATTATAGCTGCAACGGCATCAAAAAGCCTGCCTGCCCCTGATGACAGAGGTGTCATAAACCCCTTGTCAATAATCTGGGTTATGTTTTGGAGCCTGTCTCTGCCATATCGTTCTATAAAACCTAACCTCTCAACAATGTGCCAATAATCTATATCGCTGGTGTTAGTCCTTATGAGCCCAAGGGCCGGTCTCCAGCACTCTTTAGCAGCCTTATCGCCACCAGGCATCGGCATGTATTCAAAGGCAGCAAGCCGCTCAAACCTACTCCCTTCACAGAGCAGAAACTCACTTCCCCAAAGGTTACCATCAGTTCCGTAACCAGCCCCATCAAGGGCAGCCCCCAAAACCCTTCCCTGTAGCCCATGCTCTGCAATTACTGATGCTATGTGGCAGTGGTGATGCTGTAAGGCAAAGGCAAGCAGGCTGTGCCTTTTTGCAAAGTCCTTGGCCCATCGGGCAGAGAGATAGTCAGGATGCATATCATATCCAATTGCCTGGGCTCTAAAGTTATAGACCTGTGAGAGGTTGTTAAGGACCTCCTCAAAGAATCTCAAGGTCTCTTCATTCTCCATGTCCCCTATGTGTTGACCTATGATGGCAAACCGCCCCTTTGTAATGGCAAAGGCATTCTTTATATCTGCGCCAACACCTAATACATCCTCTCCATCGCTTGCAATGGTTATTGCCTCTGGTACATAGCCCCTCGCCCTGCGGATAAAGACCTCCTGTGGTTCATGATTTATTACCTTGACAACGGAATCATCAACACCCATAAATATGTCCCTATTATGTAAAAGCAAACCATCCGCAAAGTGTGAGAGTTTAATAATGGCTTGCTCGTTGTCCTTGACTATAGGCTCCTCTGCTACATTTGCACTGGTCATCACAAGGGCCCTAAAGAGGGGTGTCTTGGAGTTGTAGTAAAAGAGCAGATAGTGTAAAGGGGTGTAGGGTAGCATACAGCCAAAATAGCCATTGCCCGGAGACACTGCCTCGGCAATCTTAATACCTGCAGTGTGTGGAGTCAACTTCCTGAGCAAGACTATAGGTCGTCTATTGCTCACAAGTAGTTCTACCTCCTCTGGGCTTAGCTCACAAATAGCCCTTACATGCTCAGGATTTGGCAGCATTATGGCAAAGGGCTTGTTGCTCCTCCTTTTACGCCTCCTCAATAGCCTCACTGCCTCTTGAACTTCAGCATCACAGCAGAGATGGAAACCCCCAAGACCCCTTATTGCCACTATACCACCGCCCTTTATGGTCTGTATAGCCTGAGTAAGCGGGTCTAAGGTATCTGTAGATGGCCCATTAATGCTCACAAAAGAGAGACTTGGCCCACAGTCTGGACACGCGTTTGGCTGGGCATGAAAGCGTCTATTTGTAGGGTCATTGTATTCTTTGAGACACTGGGGACACATCTGAAAGACTGCCATAGTGGTCTTTGGCCTGTCATATGGCACCTCAAGGGTAATGGTATATCGGGGCCCGCAGTTTGTGCAGTTTATAAAGGGGTATTGATACCGCCTGTCCTTTGGGTCAAAGAGTTCTCTAAGACAGTCTTCACATATTGAGATGTCAGGGGATAGCAATGTGAAACGGCCAGTGTTTTCACTTGGAAGGATCTTCAAGTCGGGATAGTTCAATAGGGGTAAGACTTCATAGGTAATCTCCTCTATCCTTGCAAGGGGGGGAGGAGACTGTGCAAGTTGCTTAATAAAGGTTGCTGTCTCAACGCCCTCTACATCAATAACAAGCCCATCGGAGGTATTCTTTATAGTGCCCTTTAGGCCTAAATCCCTTGCAAGATTATATACAAAGGGCCTAAAACCTACCCCCTGTACAATACCTTTTAAAGTTATCTGCAATCTCTTCATTTAGAACCTATCCTGTTGTAATAGTGCAAATTGTCAAGGAGCAAGGAGGTGAAGATAAGACGGTAGTGTGGCTGTAAGATTGCAACATCATAGTTCAATAGTCAGTAATCTGGGTAGTGGGTTAGGAAAAGTATCCTTAGGTCCATCTAAAGGACTTCCTGTGCACCTCAGAGGGGCCATGAAGCCTAAGGGCCTCTCTGTGGGCCTTTGTAGGATAACCCTTGTGTCTTTCAAATCCATATTGGGGATACCTCTTGTGTAATTCCACCATGAGCCTGTCTCTGGTCACCTTTGCAATAATAGAGGCAGCTGCCACTGAGGCGCTCTTATTATCGCCCTTAATCACCGCCACTTGCCTGATGGGTAGTTGTTCAAGCCTCAAGGCATCAATAATAAGCAGGTCTGGCTTGATAGACAGGGCATTACAGGCCCTAACCATCGCAAGCCTTGTGGCCTCAAGGATGTTGAACTGATCAATCTCCTCTACAGTAGAGAGACCTATGCCCACTGACAGGGCGCTTTGTGAGATTATACCAAACAATCTCTCCCTCTGAGATGCCAAAACCCTTTTAGAATCCCTAAGGCTATCTACCCTAAAGCCTTCAGGCAAGATCACGGCCGCAGCCACCACAGGCCCTGCAAGGGGCCCCCTGCCTGCCTCATCAATACCTGCTATAAGCGATACATTCCTGCTTTTGTATTGTGCGTCAAATTCGTACAGGTCCATATCAGGTATAAAACTCATTAACACCTTTCTGACAGTGTAGCATTTAACAAACCCAAAAATACATCATATCTGCTCTTGCTGCTCCAAAGGAGAGGCCTTTGTCTCTACTATTTCATCTCATCAAAAATGACAACGATTTTAAGGGTTTGTTAACCCAAATTGGAAAAACTAAGAGTGGAGGTAGTGTTGCCACAAGTAGTGAGTGAGGCTTGAAATTGGGTTATCTACTTTACTAAATCACTGCCGCTCTATGGCACAAATATACTAATAGCAGGAATGGAGCTTTGTCACTACCCCTCCTTTTATTTGCGTCATTTGTCTACTTGTGTTCACACCCTTTGTAACTGTATTTTTCGGCTTAAAGGAGCAAATTTTCCATTGTATATTTTTGGATTACTGAGTATACTAATACATTAGGGTTTTGATCTTTTGTTGGCTTGACTACAAACTAAACATATGTAGGTAAACATGGCTAAAAATGGGACTATTTGATTACTTCTCCAAGAAAGACTCTCCGCCTAAAAGGCGCACGCCTTCAAAGGGTGATGCCTCCACAGCAGAGCAGTTCGTCTTCAATAAGAACTGTTATATATTCAACAGAAGGGCTGTATTGAGGTATCTAATTGAGCCTATTGAGACACCCATCGGTAATGTCATTGAGATGAGTAAAAATGGCATTAAGGTCATTAGAAAGCCGGGCATCTCCTTTGATTACTCAGAACTACTTATAGGCCTTGACACGGCCTCCAAGCCATTAAAGGCAGAGATTATCTGGAAGGATAACCATGTGATCGGGATTAGGTTAATTGACCCCTTTGACTCCGCTTCATATATTAAAAAGAACTATCTTAGGTTAAAGGAGGAGGACTTCTCTCCAGAAGTGCCTTTGTCCTATCTTGACATATCCAAATATGTACAGTATGACTTCCTTACGCCCCTTACCAATCTTATGGCAGAGCTTGAGAGCGAAGATACCAATATCTCAAGGCTGAAGGTATATATCAATAATCTCCATGAGGTCAGAGAGAAGATAATCAGGGATGAACAGGCCGCCGAAGAAAAAAGAAAAAAGCTCAAGGACCCTGTAGAGGTGCCTCAGACAGGCATTAATATGCCTGACCTAAAGGAGACCCTGCTTATTCGGGCCACATCGGGCAGGGCCATAGACATCTCCTCCCAAGACATTGATCTTGCCGTTGCAAGGTTAGGCATAGAGAATGTCAAGAGGATCTCCAGCGATTTTGTCAAAAAGAATATGTCCAAATTTGAGATATCCATCGCTGGTTTTAGGAACTATCAACTTTACAATATCCTTAAGACCGTATTGTTTAAAAGACTTGCCCCATTTTTTGGATACAAAAATGAATATGGTGAGGGTAGTTCCTTGTTATCCCTTGAGACCACTGGGGTCAAGATACTGACCCAAAAGAGGGAAAAGGAACTCGGCACCTATTACATCACCCCCCAGAGGCTCTACTCAGACATCTCAAGGATATACGAGCAGATACTCTTTGGACAGGACTTCCTGCAGGTCACAAAGACCTATTTTGATAAGGTACAGGGGATTTTTCAAAATGTAATGGACGGTTACCTGACTGCACACCAGAGCCTAAATCCCCAGTACTCTATGCCAAAGGGGATGAAACTTGTGCTGAACAAAAATAAATTGATATACGGTTTTGTGGCATACCTGACCATGCTTGGAACCATTTATTTTATTGAAAATGACCGAGAGACCGGTGCCATATTCGTCAGGAGGCTCCTTAGAACAGGCATAGAACAGGCAAAGGTAATGGACTTTATAAACGAGGTGATCACAGAGACTAATATAATTGCCTCTGAGATGGGTATTAAGGGTAGTATAAGACCCGTTTCAATGCCAATGTCTGGTTTTAAGTTAGAAAACTTAATACCTCAGGACCCTTACTACGACTATCTCGTGAAGGCCTTCAGGAACTTCAATGTCAATAATGCTATGAGGCTGGTGCTCAGGTATGACGATGACAATTACTGCCATTACATACTCAATAGATTTATGAATATCAACCACTTTGGCCTTGATAGCAAGATATTCACCGTAATACCCTGTGAGAACCTCGGGGAAAAGGAGATCTTTTTAGAGGATATAGCAAACTTTGACCTGGTGATATTCAAGAATATCAATAAATTGCCCTATTCCCACATAAAGTCATTCCTAAGGCTCTGGGGAAATCATGACGGAAAGATAATAGCCACTATGAGCAGCGATGCCTTCCCCGATTATGATGCACCTGAGCTATTCAAGGCCGTCAACTTTGCTATTGTAGAATTTCCCTCTACATTGAGGAGTCCTACAGTGCAGAAGAAGATGATCATACACACCCTTGCAAGGCTCAAAAACTTTATCCGTAAGAGTGAATTTGATCCGTCGCCATATCTGAAAGAACCAGTGTCGGCTAACTTCATACTATCTAATGAGCTCTTCTATAATCCGCCTTTTATGTATGTGTAACCCCGACCAACCCACCCCCGCCCACCAGCCTCATGGACTCCCCACCCACCCGACCAACCCACCCCCGCCCACCAGCCTCATGGACTCCCCGCCCATCCGACCGACACCACTCCCAACTCAAGGAAGGCAAGTGGGCAGGGCTTATCTGTTTACCGTTATTCGCTGTCCATCCTTTAACAATGACAGGTTTTTGATCTGCAGTTCTCTTAATTCCTTACTAATCTGGTCGTAGAGTTGT
>Ga0308419_1000548_pt1 | contig 27021 bp, 33 predicted proteins | sample HotsprSampleMS50_FD_203674 | JGI IMG/M metagenome (GOLD analysis project Ga0308419, IMG submission 203674) | Hot spring phototrophic mat microbial communities from Mushroom Spring, Yellowstone National Park, Wyoming, United States - 20090730_MS50 ... | reverse complement strand
CAAGAGAACGCTTTGCTTCTATCTCCATGGCTTTTTGGACTATTGCCTTTAGTTGGGCAGCGGAGTATTCTTCTGCTGCTTTGCCAGTTAGGGTTCTTATTTTTCCAGAGCCAACCATAGGTATAGATTCGAGAATTTCATTTGTGGCTATCTTTCTTAGGTCGTCTTTTGTAGCCAACCGTGAGACTTTAAAAATTTCATCTATCCCAGTTGGTACCTTCATTTTGAGAATTGATTTGTATGGATATTTTACAACATAGTTTCCTATCCGCAGCGCAGCGTAGTTTGTAGTTGTCTTTGGGATGAATTCTGTTGTGGTATACCGTTTTATTTCGCCTATCTCGTTCGGCTTCCACGTAGAAGTAGTTTTGAAAATGCCTTCTCCCTTGCCTGGCAGGTAGCTCTCAATCTGCATTATTGAGGTATGCGTTTTCACTTTAGTAAGCTGGTTAATTTCCTTCTGCAGCTTCGCCGCCAGCTCATAAGCCTGATTAGCCTTTGCCTCAATAACTTTACGTTCAAAACCATCCACCTTACCAGCGAGGCGATGATAGTAACGATAATCTGCAAGAACTTCTTTTTGCCTCTCGATGAGCGCCTTCGCATAATCAGAGGCAGCAACTTTGCCTGCGGCTATTTCTTTCTGAGTATGCACTCCAAGGGATGCACGCGTTTCCGCCTCCTGAATAGGGATATATTCGTGCCTATAGAATGGATTTGATAGGCCTTTTGGCTTTATCTTATCAAAAAGGGAAGCCCCCCACTTCGGGAGATTTGTCCCTAGATAAACGGCGGCTCCGATGGTTGCCACCCCCGCCGCTCCTCTTATTGGGTTGTAGCTGAATTCATAGTTTTCGGGGGAGGTGGTGGTCTCTTTCGCGGTTATTTTGCCTTTTTCATTTATTGTTTGGGTTATTGTCGTAACATCTGTTCGTCGTATATCTACTCCAGCGAGTGCACCCGAACCTATAAGAAGCCCAGTGCCGACTACCTTCCCAACCTCGCGCCCGAGCGTTGGGAAGAAATAGGCGTTTTTCGCACCACCCTCTACTGCGCTGCTTACAATTCTCCCGAATAGTGGGACGCTCGCCGCCTTCTCTACGCTTACTACTCTGCCTGTAAGAGTGCCGAGCTTCTCCCCTACGTAGCCTGGGGCTCTAAAGAGTTTCTGAATCGTGTAGAACTTTGCTGGCTCTATTGCATATTCCACGGTGGCACTTGCGAACTCCCCAGGGAGATACTTCAGTGCTTCTTCCTCCTGCAACGAGAGGGTCCCTCCTACTGCCTTGCGGAGTTTGAGGCCGAGTAGAGCACCGCCCGTTTGCGCTGCTTGGACAAACCCAATTCCGAACTTTGTAAGCGAGAGCCCTATTCCCATACCTATTTCTTGCGGGACAGTGAGTGCTTGATGAAGAACTGTCCCCTCCTCCTTGTCTAATTTTATTGCGTTCGCTAGGTTGCGCTCGCGCCATGCCCAATATCCACGGTCCAATTCTTCGGCTACTTGTTTAGCTACGGGAATGCCTGAAGTCGAGTAAAAAGCAAAATGCCCATCTGCACCTTTGAGGAGTTTTATTTCGCCAGCATCTAATGTTTTGTGCTTGGGGATTTCCACTGTTGAAGTATCGATTTTCTCAAAGAGAAGCTGCTCTCCTTCAAGGGTGCTTTTCCCTCCTATGAATTTATATCCTTCTGCTTCTTTACTTTTGATGATTTCCTCTGCGCCTATCTTAGGGGTATTGAGAGTAGGCGTAGGTAATTCTTGTGGTGCGGCTGCTTGTGTTTTGCGGCTAAAAACAAGGTCGTAGCCTAACCCGCCTACGAATACTTTTGCGCTATCTTTGCCTTCGGCTAATTGCTTTTCTGCGTCTGCAAATGCTGCCTCCAGAAGATTGGAGTAAGAGTATTTGCCGAGATGTTTTTCGAATTTTTCCCAATTTTGTTCTACTGTTTTGATTGGAAGCCCAACACCTCTTGCAACATACTCTATATCTGCTCTCCGTGCTTCTTCTCTCAATTTTGCTTTAAAATCTTCTACATCCATCTCTTGGCTTGCTATCTGCGACAATGGAGATAATCCGCTTGCACGTGCGTTCATCTCCCTTTGCATAGAGAGTAGTTGTGGCGTTACACCTGCGGCTTTTAGTTCATTTTGGAGTTTATCTACATAAGCTTGACCGCCTGCAGCTTTTAGTGCTTCTAATTTTATGCTTGTAGGTGCGTTATATTTATACTCGCCAGTTATGGACCCAAGCAAAGTATCATACGCAAGCACGTCTGCACTTACATTTACAACTTTATCGCCTTTCCACACGGGATAAAATTTTGTTTCGTTACTTATGGCACTGCTCACACCACTGCCGCTGCTTTCGGTTTTATTGGTTGTTTTTGGTAGGTCCTTGAAAATCCCGCCGAGTTCTGCGTCGGTTTTTCCTCCGCTGCGGGCTGCATCGAGTAGCTTGTTGGCTATTTCCTTCGCCGATAAATTATGCTTGATTGCGTAAGTCTCGATTTGCTGCTGTAATTTAACTTGTTCTGCTGGAGATAAACCTTGTGCAATTGCATAAGTAGCTACTGCACGTTGCGTCTCATTTATGATTGCAGAAGCGTCTCGGACTATGTTACCATATTGGTCTCTTACAATCCCGAGTTCTGCGTCGGTTTTTCCTCCACTGCTCTCTCCACCGCCACCTCCTCCACCGCCTCCGCCGCTGCTTCCTCCACTGCTTCCCCCACCGCCACCTCCTCCACCGCCTCCGCCGCTGCTTCCTCCAACTCTGCCTCCGCGGCTGGTTGCATCAGAGACTAATTTATCGACGTAAGTTGGAAATGCCGTGCTCATAGGCGGTTTATAGCTTGAGAGAGTATCATACACTGAGGTTGTAGGTGGTTTATATTCGGATTTTCCTGATGTAGATGTAGATGATGCAAAATTAAAGGGGGAATTTCCCACGTAGCTTGTGGGTGGTTTATATTCAGACGTACCCGCCATGATGGCTATTCTCAGCGTTATTTTTTAATTCTTTGCCTGCAGTCTCATTCTTTCTTTTCTTCCATGAGTTTTTTTACTTCGTTGCGCCTGAAATTTACGAGCTTTTCGGCTTCGACCTTGACGTATTGAGCTTGTCTATTCGGGATTTTGAACCCGAATTCTATTTTGTTCAAATCCAGAATAATATTATCAGGTTTGCTCCTCTTGCTTTCGTAGAGTTGGTAATGCTCTGCTACGAATCTAATAACTTTGTCCAAATCTGCTTCTTGCTTCGTTGTCTGCACTTCTTGTCGCCGTATATTATCCAAAAACTCCTTCAACATTTCGGGTTTTTTGAGTTGCTCAAAGTTTTGGTAGCGTTTCATGAAGTCTGCTGGCGGTGCTCGTGCATGAATTCGTCTTATTTGCCTTTCTTGCCCGCCTATTTTTACAGTTGGCTTGCGATAAAAGAATTTATTTTTTAGTGTGTTGTATAATACGTCGTAAGGAGTAAAAATGCACTCTTCGGTGTTGTAGCGAGTTACTTTTACATATAGGTGGAACATCCTTCTTAGACGAGAGTCCACAAAGTCTTTTACGGGCGCAACAAAAAGAACGCGTGGGTGGAGATAGCCGAACATTTGGAAAATTTTTGTGAGGCTCTTCATCCAGCCTTCATACCAGTCGGCCGAGCTCATGCTTACGCCAGCTTCGTCCACCATAATTATTGGACCGTTTATTTTCCTGCGCTCTAAAGCCTCCATTAAGTTTGCAAAGTCTTTGTAGTCACTCACAATCCTGTTTTCAAAATCGGGCCAAAATGTCTCATCCCAAAGATACCCGTGTGTTGCTGCTAAAATGCTTTTTCCCGACCGATGCCTCCCATCATAAGATGCTAATAGTGAGAACCCTTTTTTTTGCACCTGGTCGTTTTGGTGTTTGAGCCATGCAAGAGCGACGAGTCTATCAAACTCAAGCCCGAGATAAGAGTAATCTATCCAATCATCGAGAGCCGTTGGACTCGTCAGTTTGTAGGGCAGCATTGGCTTGTAGTGCTGGTATTCGTATGTTGGCATCTGTTGGTGCATCTTTCTCCACCTGTTTTTCCACGGCTTTGATAAGACCGCTTCTGCGGTCTTGGACTATTGCAGCCCATTTCTCCATGCCCATAGTGTCGAACTCTATTACACCATCTTCTTTTGGCTTGGTTATCCCCATGCGAGAAAACGTTACCATAAAGTAGGGCTCATGCAGGCTTGCAAACTCTGCGCGTAACTCATCTATGCGCTGCTTTCTGGAGACTTCATTCTTTTCCTCTTTTTTTATCCGTGCTATCTCGTCACGTAGGAGCTTGAGGTCGTATTCCATTTTTCTGCGGATATCTATTGGGAGGTAGGATAAGGCGAGGTTGCATGCAAACTCTACGTTATCGGCATATGCTGCTTTGTCTTGTCTCGTATCTCGTATGCGTCTGGCAGTATCCAGCGCAAGCATATCATACGTGAGGTTGACTTGTTGAGCTTCTTCAGGCATGTTTAAAATTTCAAAAGAAAAGGTTAAAAACCTAACATTCATATACACACACGCATGCTTATATATATGTATGAGGTTGTGGTGCAAGAAGCGATTAATGCGAATAAAAAGCCCTGTTTTCGCAATTCTGCAAGGGTGCGAACAATCTAAAAAATGCGTCACGAGGCTGATTTTTATGGATGTTTTTTCGGAATGTAAATGGGTTATTGGGTTTGTGTTGTGTTTGCCTCTAACTCGATTGCGGGTTTTGTTTGGACGGAAGGCTTGAAAGGAGTAACGGGCAGAATGTGCGGCGTTGACGGTGGGTGGAGTTCTCGGTGGAGATACTCTAACTCTACTACTTGTGGACGTGCATGGATATACTCCTCAACAGAGGCCAGAGTAGCTGCACCTTTCCAGTACTTGATTGCGTAGGCGTCCCACCCATTACGTGCGAGCCATGTAAAGACAGAGTGGCGCAGATGGTATGGTGAGATTTTTTTGCCTATAGCTTCTAGCCCCAAGCGATTGATTAGCTTCTCCATCCACCGAGTCGAATACGCTAACATTGGTTTATCTGCTTCTTCAAAAATATCTTCATGATTCCCGACGTAGAGACAATTACACGGGCAAGGCGCTATTGGCAATCAATATATCCAGAATTACGCCCAACCGAACGAGTGAGGATGAAAAGGAAGCTGTTAGAGGCAGCCCTGCGTGCAGAGTATGGCAATAAGCAGCACACACTAGTGGAGTTTAGCGGATATGAGCTTCTATGAAAAATCGCAGAATATGCGAAAAGCTTTTAAAATAAAATGGTGAGGTAATCTCATGGCAAATGAGGGGGGTAAAATTGAGGGTAAAATCTACCTCCTTTTGAGTGAGGGTTATAACCTTTCAGCCATCGCAAAAAAAGTAGGCAAAAGCCCCGCGGCAATATTGAAAAGAGCCCGAAAATACGAGAGAGAAGGCAAACTGGAGCGCGTAGTAAAATACCCCGCACTCTACCAGATACCCAAAGAGATTTTACCCCCCCATAATGCTAGGCACCAAATTTTACCCCCCCCACCGAAAACTATATTAATCCCGCATCGCTTTGCGGCGACCTTAGCGATTGTGGGCACACCGAACATAAGACGAAAAAAAGCGTGGGCAACAATAAAAACAGAAGAATATACTCTCCAGATAGGGCGGTCGAAGGCTCGTCTGGCACTCAAATTTACTCAAGGTGAAACGCCAGAGCAGCGCATCTACTATGGTCAGCGCAGAATAAAAGAATTAGCTAACGAACTCGGAGCAAGGTATGGCTGCACTTTTACGGTACTCCGCTTCGACCCCCAAATAGAGTGGACGCTCAATGATGAGCCAGCAAGCAGAGAGTTATCTCAAAAGGTTGGGATAAAACGAGATGAACCGCAAGAAATAGCAGATGCCATGTTTAGATTTGATGACCCATCGCACCCAAGACTAATCGAAATAAACAAAGCAAAAGGGAAGCCGCCGCATATACCAACCGAACATGCAAAAAGCCTATACTACCTACTTACTCAAGCACCAACCGATATAAAGAGACTTATCGAATTAGAAAAAGAACGAGATAAGACGCTCGCACGTCTGATGGATGCGGTGGTAGCGCTAAACCAAAAAATAGAGATGCAAAAACGGTGACGAGATGAATTTAGGCAACTTTGTGCCAAAAATAAAATTCTTGAGAAACTGGAATAAGAAGCTCAACTGCGACTACTTTTACACCATCCGACCATACAGCTTAAGCAAGCAGCAACACTACGAAGATAAAACAGGCGAAAAGTTTGAGGTATACGTGCGAGGAGTTTTAGTGGGATATGCAAGACTAATCCACGTAAATGCATCGCTACATCTAAACGAAATACCATTTGAGTTCTTGGTAGCCGATACGGGCTCCGAAGACCCGTATGCCATCTACTCTACTTTTGGCATAGGCAAGGGGGATAAGGTTATTCTTTTGCTTTTCCGTAGGCAAGGCGAAGAAAGTAACCCGCAACAAGACCTGCAACAATTATCTCGGGACGCCACGAGTCAGAGACCATCTGCATAACAAATAAGGCAAGCAGCCACCCATACGCAAGGAAGCCACAAGTTGTGAGAGTCTCTTCAAGGTACTTATCGAGGTTCATCAGCCCCACCTTGTAAAACTAACGAGAATGAGCACCTGCAAAGCAAAAAAAAGCAAAATCCACTGCTTCATCTTTTTGTTTAGTTTTGAGTAATCTAAACCCAACACAATGAGCAACATGAAAGGCATAATTGCGCGATGATTAAATAAACTAAAAGCACACCCCAGCAGGAAAAGAATGTAGTCTTGCGGACGGAAAAGTCGGAAAAGCGCAGGGTTTATCTGCAGGATAAATAGATATAGGTATTGCGAAAACCAAGCAAAACCAGCAGACGAATTAGCTAAAACCCTATCGAGCATTATACCACCGATATGCTAACGCTAGAAGAAGCGCAGGAAGCCAAGCAGAATGAATTAGCCAACCGACCGCCAAAAAGATAAATGCGAACCACCACCAACGCACTGTCGCAAGAATTAGGATATGGATAATTGACTGCGGCACGAACCAAACAAAGTATAGCACTAACGGAATACCCGAGCCATACAAATAAATCCAAGACGCTTCTTCTTTGCGGGTAATCTCAAAAACTAAAATAAAAGGCAGATAAACAACAGTAAGCACCGCAATTAAAAAAAGTCCTAACTCTCGTGGAATGATAAACTCAAGTGTATTAAGCATCCACGCAAGTGCTGGTGGATAATCTCCATCTCCGCGGTAGGCAAGATGCACAGCATAATCGCCCTCAAAAATATGGAAGTGCCAAGCGATAGAAAATAAGACCACAACTGGAAGCAAAAACGCAGAAGAACGAACAACAAAGCGAACGTCCATGAAAAAGATAAAAAAGCGAACAATTAAAAAAATATGCGAAGAAATTACATCATGCCAAAATACACGGTAGATGTAAAGGACTTTCTGCTTTTTGAAGAACAAGTTAATGCAATGTACCAAAAAACAAAAACCCATGCGGAAGCCTTTACAGTATCAGCACTCTGGCTGGCTGGGATGCGTCCACAAGAGTTGCTAATGATGCGGAAGGAGTCGGTTCGGGTTGGTGTAGATGGAGTAATCTTGGCAATACCAACTCTCAAGCGTGGCAATAAGGATGGGGGCTTCCAAGTCTCTACTCGCTTGTTAGGGTTCAAGCGACCACTCGGCACAAACGCTAACTTATATTTAGAGACGGTAATTGAGTTCGCAAACCGTGCAAAACCCGACCGACCCCATTTTCCAAGGTTAACGAAATTACTATTTTGTAAAGTTGGAATTGCTTTGGTGGTGGTGCGTTATGAATGAGGCGGAAGGAGCGCAGGAACAACATGCGAAGAAAAAACTTAATATTAGTGCAGGGAAATTATTAAGTGTTGAAATGGATAATTTTGTGGTTATAAAGAAAGAAGGAATTATTGAAATAGTAAGGAAAAAAAAAGAATATGAGCCGAGCGACTTTTGGATAAAGCGAGAAGATGTTGAGCGGATGTTTGCGACAGCCAAAAGTTTGCGGGACAGGTGCATTTTGAAATTACTATATTTTGCCATGATGCGCAGGAATGAGGTTCGGAGCTTGCGGATAGAAGACGTTAATTTTGATACGAGGATGCTTAATTTGCAAATTACCAAAAGAGGTCGCCCAAGAAGCATACCGATTATCTCAGATAGTCTTCTGGATGATTTGCGGCTGGTTATAGGCAAAAGAACGAGCGGGTGGGTATTTTTGAGCAAGAGCAAAGACGGGCGGTTAAGCAACGTGGCGATAAATGATATTGTGGCGAAGGCGGGAGCGGACGCTGGAATAGTAAATCCCAATCCGCATAGGAAAAAGATAAATCCCCATATTTTGCGCCATTCGTTCGCCCGCTATTTGCGCAGGCAGCAACCACCTATTGCGATTGAGGTTTTGCAAAAGCTTCTTGGGCATAAATCAGTAAAAACTACTATGGATATATATGCGTCGGCGGATATGGAATTTGTTAGGGGAGAATTAGAGCGTTGCGCAAATAGTAAAATTGCACAGAGCAATACTTAAACTACCCTTTTGCCGCAGTCAAAGCAACGCCTGCACTGCGGGCAGATATACGTGTGTGCGCAGCTCATCTTATTTCGCCTCCTCTCCGTTTCATTTTTGCCATCCTATTCTCATTTACCGCAAAGGAGAGGTGGTTTTGTGCTGTAAAAATGTGGAGGGGATATATTCCTTCCATTTTTACAGCACAATAAGCCCCTTGTTTCGGCTATTACAGAATGCCATGTAGATAAGTTCTTATTGCTTTTTTACCAGCTTTTATGTTTAGCGTGTCGCATAGGTATTTTGCGTGTGCGAAGCACAAGAACATTTCTGTTTTTCCACCTATGATTACTTTGAACTCCCCTTCTTCTTCGCAGTTTTTCCCGTAGTTGAAAGCTCCGCATTTACGCATACCTATGCCTTCTCTACATCGTAGATTTTTGTGTTCTTTTTTTCTTCGGGCGGTTTCTCAGAGATATTTAGTAAAGCTAAAATTCTGTTAGCCGCATAGCTTGATTGGATACCTCCGTATTTTAAGCTCTGGTCTATCAGATAGAGCAAATACGTTTGGTCTTCTTCGCTTAATTCTATTACTTTCTTTTTTTCCATGTTCTCACCTCATTCCTGTTTTGCGGGCATGGGAGAAGCAATAGGCTTGGACTTCTCCCATGCTTTCCACCTTATTCCTCCCGCACAGGCGGCATTGGCAGGCTCGGAGTTGTCGGCTTTTCTTGGCATCCTGACGTGGCTACTATTGCCAGCATTCCCTCTTTGCTGAGGGGACTTATCTTTGAACGAGCTGCCAACCTCGTTCATGCCTAGGTTAGCCCCTCTGCCGCTACGAGTTGCAGGCGATTCCGAACCTTTTGCCGCCGCCCCACCGCAAACATCTGTGGATAGTTCATTGCAGATTTTGTATGAGGTTTTTTCAATAACCACCATTCTCATCATCGCGCCCTACTCTTTGTTTTTTAGTCCCACCGGAGCGCAAGGCGCAAGGCGACCAGCTGCGGACAAGCAAGTAATTTTTTGCTCCTTGCGCTCTTTAGTGCTATTCGGCGTGCTTTTTTATCCATCTCGTCCATGATAACACACCTTGCAAACTCTCCTGTTAGGTGAATATAACTTCCCGCAAATCAGTCTTCCGCATTTTTCGCAGTTTGGCGCATCAGACAATTTGCTTGCGCTGTAAAACTTTCTTCGTGTTTTTTTCATTTTTTTCACCTTTCATCCTCTCTTTCTCCTTGCCGTGCCTCGCCCAGCCAAGCCACGCCTCGCCTTGCCTAGCCACGCCCTGCCGAGCCTTGCCTAGCCTAGCCTAGCCTTGCCAAGCCGAGCCATGCCCCGCCAGGCCCCGCCAAGCCGCGCCGAGCCACGCCCAGCCCAGCCATGCCCCGCCAAGCCGTGCCTCGCCCAGCCAAGCCACGCCTCGCCTTGCCTAGCCACGCCCTGCCGAGCCGCGCCCAGCCGAGCCACGCCTCGCCATGCCAAGCCTCGCCCAGCCCTGTTCATTCCCAGGATTCTACTTTGAACTTTCCAAAAACGCCCCTAAAAGTCCCTAGACCGATTGCCAACCCGCCTTTCTCAAAGAGTTCTTTCAATCGGACCTCGTTTAGTTCGGGAGTTTCTAGGAGCGTCAGTTTGAATTTCAATTGCCAAGGGGTCTCAAGCATCGGGCGTTCTTTAGGATTCGGCACTGCGAGCTTGCCTTTCATTACCCGTGCGACTGCATGATGAATCTTTATGCCTGCATCAGCGACCTTTAGCGGTTTGCCGTCTCGCAAAAAAGGAATGTTCAGTGGCTCTATTTGAACAAAGCTCTGTGCCGCTTTGCACACTTCTTTGTACCCACGGCCTATGACTCTCTGCGGCGCACTTTCGGTGTTCTGCGCAGAGAGAAAAGACAAGATGTTCGTCGAAGGCAAAACCATCACTCCGTTGTCTATATAGAGCTTGTCCATCACGTCTAGCTGCTCCTTGTTGTTGCCTGAGTAGCGGTCGAATAGTATTGGTGTAAGTCCACTCAATACTACCTCGCGCTCCACAATTCTTCCTACTTTTCCCATTTTCCTCAACCTCCTTGCCTTGTTTTTTCATTTACTTTCACCTCATCATCAAAAACTTTCTCCTGCAAAAATAAAAACAGCTCTGCAGGCAGGGAAGCGGTATGCCTGTCCGCAGTGTTTGCCGAGCGCATATATTTTTTTGCCGCTTTTTATCAGACCCGTGTCGGTGCAACGAACAAAATCTTTCTTTGCCGCCCATGCATTGAAGGTGCATATCCGATATGCTCTTTTATTTTGGAGGTAGCTCGGCAACAAAACAACAGATGGCACCGACGTCTCAATCATTGCTGCACCTCTGCAGGTTTCACTAATTTGAGTTTCAGCCCGCCTTCTGCCAGCTCCCATTCAGCTTCTGCGCCTACGACGAAGCCGAGCTGCCTTGCGTCTACGTCTCCTCTTTCGCCTATCGGCAGGTTTACTTCTAAGCTTTGTGCGCCTGGTCTTGATTTCCTTATTTTTGGCACCTCACCACCTCATGCTGCACAAGCATATTAGCATACAGGTATAAAAAACCATATGCTAACTTGTCGCAGTTAGTGAAATAACATACACTAACATACCTAATGCTTCTGTTCATTGCGGGCCACACGTCTGTTGCAGGATGGGCAGACGGGCAAGAGCAGCCTGCTGCGTGTATGCCATCTATATCCGCATTTCTTGCAAATTATTTCTTCCATTTTTTCACCTCAATTTGTTTATTTCAATTGTTTCTATTAGATTGAGCAGGGCATGGCATTCCAATTTTAGTTGTTGCAACTGTTCTGCGGCAGTTAATTTTTTTTCGCAAATTTTTGTGTTGGCGAGGATAGTGCGCATTTTAGTTAGTGCATTGAATAGTCGGTCTTCTTCTTCTTTTGTCAAAGTATCTACGCCTATTTTATCTTCCATTTTTCCCACCTCTTTATTTTTCTTCAATGCCGATTGCTATCCACTCATACCGCTCGTCAAAAAACATATAGTCTATTTTTCTATTTTTCACGAGCCAAGCAAGCTGCAAAATTTTTATCTTGTCGCGGTGGAATTCATTATGCCCTTGTAATTCCGTTATTCTTTTTAGTCCTTCTCTTGTTTCCACCAGCTCAAAATCCTCCCCAAGAGATAGCATATTATCTACCATCTCGTCGGGAACACCGATTGTCAGCTTGCCCTCCCTAAAGCGCGTCTCCATTTTCACTAAATCCCTCCTTTGCATATCCGCTCTTTGTTTTGGGTCTCTTCCGATATCTCTGTCTGATGGGTTGCCCCAGCTCTCGCATTTTCTTCCGCCAAACGTCATCGTGCCAATGGTCTGGCGTCAGGATATGCGCATACTCGTGCATTAGGGTGTGAGAGGGCTTGACGACTTCCATTTGCCCATCATCGTTTTGGACGATAACGCCGAGCTTGCGACGAAGCGTTTTTTGGTTGAAGCCCCGCACGCAAATCCAACCAAAATACTTGTCTGATGTGCTATTGTGTGCGTGCGCCTGCGCCCTGAATGAGGAGCCAGCCCCGCGTGCGACACACCCGCCAAAAAATATGCCTTTCACCTCCTTCATGAAGGCAGGGGGGAGAATTGTATTTTTCTTTTTCATATTCTCTTTTGCGAAGACAGCAAACCGCAAGAAATCCTCGTCTTCCATTTTTTTCACCTCATTTTTTGCCCCTGCTTTTCTGCGGGGGCTTTTTTTTCTTTTTGCTACTCAATCGCAAAATCCCTCATGAGACTTGCGAACCTCTTTGCCTTTTCGGGTGTGTCGATTTGCAGGGGTGGTGTGAGTTCATAGTTGATTGACGTCATCAGTTTTCCCCTAAAACACACCCTTGCATTGCCGTATACCTTTGCATTGTCGGATATCCATGTATCGCCGTATACCCGTGCGTTGCCAAACACTTGTGCATTGCCGTATACCTTTGCATTGTCGGATATCTCTGTATTGCCGTATACCCGTGCGTTGCCATACACTCTTGCATTGCTGGATACCCATGCGTTGCCATACACTTTCGCATCGCCGTATACCCTTGCGTCGCCATACACCCTTGCGTTGCCAAACACTTGCGCATTGTCGGATATCCATGCATTGCCAAAAACCTTTGCGTTGCCATACACTCTTGCATTGCTGGATACCCATGCGTTGCCGTCTTGGGAGAGGTTCTCTGCTCTCCCGATGAAGCCGCCCTTTTCGCCTTTTCGCACGGCACCGAATGAGATGACCGCCTCAATGCGGTATAGAGGCTTGCCGTCAGGCGTTTTCTTATCCGTCGGTAGTAGACGGTATTTTTTCAGTTCGTCCATTTTTCCCACCTCATTTTATTTTTTTTCTTTTTCTTCTGTTTTTTTCCTCACAGCATTCGCTCCAGAAGGATGACACACTCCGCCAAAGTTTTGCAACCGTGTTTTTTTGCGATGCTTCTTGCCTCCTTATTTTTTTCTTTTTCCACCATTCAAACCACCTCATTTTTTTTTCTCGCTTCTATGCGGGCTTCATAGTGGGCGTCTTCCCACGAGAAGCCCAATTCACGATATCTCTCATATCGCTTCAGACGCTCCGTATCATAGTCAGTATGCTCATGGCGGTAGTGCGCCCGTCGGATAAGCTCTATACATTCGTCTTTGTCGATTTCGCCATCCATGTAAGAGATGACGGCAGAGCTATCCGCCCGCCCCTCTACCATCTCGTCGCATTTTTCGCAAAAGAAGGCGACGTCTTTTCTCGCCCGCCTCCAGCGGCGGTATTCGGCGGATTTTTTCCTCTGCGCCTCCAGCCTTGCTTGCTCTGCTGCTGCGTATTCGGGGGAGGTGCGCCATAGCTCCACCAGCCGCTCCACGTCGGCGGCACGGAATTTTCGCACGATGCCGTATTGCCCCACATACTCGTCATACGGGATGTCATTCGCATCAGCAAGCGCAAGGATTTGGTCAGTCGTTGCGCTCTTTGTTTTCTTTTTGAGCTCCGTGAGTGTCGTGTTGAATTCGGCGAGGTGCTCCTCCCAGCACTTGGGGCAATGTGTTTCGCCCCATTTCTCTTTTCCATATTGCCCGTGTTTCGGGCAGATTTTGAATGCCATTTTTTTCACCTCATTTTTTGCCCCTGCTTTTCTGCGGGGGCTTTTTTTTCTTTTTCTTCTGCTTCTTCTTATGTTCGGAAAGATTTATAAAGCTATCGCTGTTTTTAACATAAAATTTTATCGTAAACCACTACATTTATCATATTCATCCATAAAAACTAACTAAAAATAGTAAAAATGAGCATGATGAATTAGTATATATATAGTCAGTATATTATATTGCCTTTCGCTTATCCGCCGTCTTCGCCATAGCTTATTTTGAGTTCGCCTGGCATGAGGCCTAGCTCCTTACAGATTTCTAGTCGCCATCTCAAAGAAAATTTTCGCTGAAAACGCTCCCAAATATTTATGGTATGCCCTGTTGGCGCCCGTATTTGCATAGCGTTTTCATGTATTTTTAGGTTGTATGTTGTTTTATCGGCGGACTCTAAGCGCACGTACTCAAAGAAATTAGATAAGACGAATTGCATTTGCGTTTTTATATTATTTGCAATTCCTTTTGTGCCCGTTATTGTAGCTGCGCCTTGAAGGACTGGGTGGTTGTATGCGCTTGCACCAGCTTCTATTTTTTGCTTCATGCCCTCCGCTATGCGCCTGATATATCTGATGAAGAGGAGTTCTTCTTTTTCGGTGAGAGGGCGGCTAAATGCAAACGTAATTTTTCTCCACACTTAGACCGACCCCACTCGGAAGTTGGAGTGTTGAGTGGCGAAAACTGCGCCAAGAAAAACACTCACTTTCTGTTTGGGGTCCTCTAGTGCTGCGATGATATCTTGTTTCCTTTGTTCGAGAACCGCATTGAATGCCTCTGAGTCTTTCTCTGAAAGGATTATCTGTGGTGGTAGACTCTCCTGATAGAGTAATGGAATTTCGAGGGTATCTATATGCATTATGCCTGCAATTTTTTCTTTTCTTATTCCGACGGCAGTGAGGTAGATAACGGCAGTTACTTCATTTGCTGTTATCTCTTTTTCAGGCACCAGTGTTTCTTTTCCTTCATTGTCTTTTACTGTTTGCGGCGGAAGCTGCGCAGTCACTTGTTTTGCGAAGAGTTGGGTTTTTAGTCCAATCTCTTTTACTTTCAATTCTTTTACTTTTTCTTGGAATGCTTCCAAAGTTTCAAACTCATATCTCATGGGACTACCTCCTATTTTTTTCATAGAAGCGTATTACGTGCGACAAGAAGTCTGTTACGCCGATATCTTTTTTGTGTTTGTGAATATATTCGATGCGAAGCTCCTCAAGAAGCTTCCTGTCTTGCGAATAGAGTGTTACTGTTGTAATATCAAGCTTTTTGATATATTCTCTTACTCTTTGCTCGATGGTTGGTCTCATATGCGTGTCTCCTCAAATGTAGTTATTTTTAATTTTTCTAACGCCTCGCGGATTACTCGCTCCAATTCAAATACTTTCGCTGCTTCCGTTTTTATTGAGAATAAAAGCGGGTCGTAGTAGAAACGCTCAAACTCTGCGAAGCGCCGAGGCAGGTCCCCGTATAAGTTGCTATCCTTTATCTTTGGTTCAAGCTCTAGCCAGAGGCGCGTTAGCTTAGCTACATATTCATTGTGGGTGACAGGAGTGTATCTCCGTGCAAGATATTCCTTTCGGAAATCTTCGGATAGTCTCATTATCTCTTCCCATTTGTTTAGGAGCGTAAAAGTATATGCGGTGCCTGAATCGAGTATTTCATCATTTGCCACTTGCACCACCTTTTGTTTGGTCTATGTAGAGGGTCCCGTTCTGGACTACTCCCTTAGTGCCTGCTGGTATTACGGGTGCGATGGCGCTTTGCAAATTTTTGACTTCCTGCCGTATTGCGCCAATCTCCTGTCCGTTGAGCCAGCCGATTATCAAATTCCCCAACAGCAGTGCGATGATTAGGTGGAGGATGAGATTTACTCTGTTTATGTTCGAGAGTGCTTTTGCCAACTGATTAGCTATCCACGCTTGGAGAGTGGCACCTATTTCGGCTGGCTTGATTATCTCGTCAGTGGTGCTATAAAAATCCACTGGTGTAACGGTCTCTTTGTCCACGAAGATGTTTGGGGCACCATTCCTGAATTTGATATCGCTGTCCTGAATCAAGAAGCCTTTTGAAATGTTCTTTTTTGAGTAGATTTTCCCTCTTGTGAGAACCCACATATCAGTGCCAATGGTGACTGTATCATCCGTGGCGTTGCAAACGGTTGAGAGAAGATTATGCCCATCTTTGTCTGTAACATTGACCACAATATAGTTTTTCTTTGTCAGGCGGCGCAAAAAGTTGCAACGCCAATCTGCGTCGAACCATCTGCCCAAGAACCAGCCAAGCACCAATACAACTATAGTTAGTGCGCTTGCGAGGATGAGTTCTGTTTCGTCTGCCATAAAATTACCACTCCCTTCTCTTTTTGCGTCTGAAGAGCTGTTGCAATATGTTGCCCTCTTCTTCCTCTGGTTGTGAAGGATAAGATGCGCCATATCCGAGTAGAGGCTCTTTAGTGGCGTATTTTGTGCCGATGGACGCTTGATATTTGCGCTCTGCTCCCTCTTTTGCTTTTGTGAGGAGAAGTTCGTTGCGCCAGCCAAAAAACATTACCTTTGCAACTTGAGTGAATGCTGGAGAGCGCAGGGAGATGGAAAACACCTGCGTGAGAAGCACTGCGTCTGTTTGGTAGAGTCGGAGTATTTGGTCGTTGCCGATGTTGACGAGTTGTAGGTGCTTATCGACGATTTTTGAAAAATTGTTCATAACCTCCGAATCATCATCATATTCCGAACGAATGAGCGAATCGCCGTGCTCAAATTCATTTTGAGGGATGAAGCGCACCCTTTGTATTTCCTGTACGTAGGCGCTTAGTCCCGTAGTTGGCGGCGTCTCTTTTTCTTTGGCTGGCTCGTCTTCTGCCATGTTGTGTATTCTGCAATAAAGTTTATATAGCTTAATGTAGTTAATGCATTTAATGTTTAAGTTAGTAACTCCTTTCGCTCTCCTTGCGGTTGCCGCTTATCAAGATTGGCAAACGCAGAAAATCTCTGATGTTGTTCTCTCGTCTCTTTGGCTGTCTCTATTGGTGTTAGCTCCTGAAGGGCTTGCACCTGCTGCGGGTGTATTCGCCTTCCTCTTTGCAATAAACACGCTCTCTAATTACATGGGGAGGGCTCTTTTTGGATGGGGAGATATACTGCTTTTGCCTCCCTACTTTGGTTTTTTATTTTCGTTTGGTGTGCCTTGGCTTGCCTTGGCTGGTCCTGCTGGAATGTATTTAGATGTTTGGTTCAATAAAAAACCCCGACCTCTTGCGCCCTACTGTTTGGTAGCGTTTGCAATAGGGGTGTTGTTTATTTTCTTCCCATCGATTGTAGAGGCACTTGCATGAGTTAGTTATGAGGTTGGACAATCGCTTGCAGTTAATAACCCGCCTGTAAAGTTCATCCAACACTGTTTTGTAGTGCCATTAACACGGAGATTGATTGTCAGCCCATTATTTGCGCCTACTTTGAAGCTGGTATTTGTAGAGATTGTCCCATTTACGAATAGACTATTAGTGGATGGCGTAAATTGGAATGTGCTTTTGTTGGCTATTCTCGTGCCATCAAAATACAAAACGTTGTTGGTCCCGTATGAGTTTGCATTTGTCCCGCCTCTTGCGATAGGCAGAACGCCTGACGTAATCTGCGATGCACCAATCTGTATTTGAACGTTGAAGCATTCAGTAGCATGCCCCCACTCATTGAAAGCGCATACAGGTACGGTGGTTGCAGAGCCATAAGTGCCTGCGGATATCCCAGAAACCTGATGCCCAACAAATCCTTTGTCTATGTATATTGGCGGATATGCATCCTGCACTATCCCTACTTGCTGTTCGGCGCATTCAACAAAAGCTTGGTCATACCATAGAGAGAAAGACCTTATCCCGTAGTCGCACGTATCTGTCCCTAAATTCCTTACGATAGAATATTGCTGCGAGGTGTAAATTGGGTCGCTCTCTGTAGTGAGCCACGGAGCATTTGAAACGTTGGAAGCGTGTATTTTTGCGTTTGTAATGAAGTTGCTGCTGTTTTTACGCACAATTGTTGCATTGTCCAAATCATTGCTTGCATTTGTCGCCGTATATTGTGTGAAGCCCAGCGGATTGGAAGCAAGATAATATGTTGCATTCCCCCAGCTTTCGGTTATCCATGGGGCATTTGAAATGTTTGACGCATCATGCGTGTGAGTATTTGCGAGGTTGTTCTTGTCGGTCAGTTGCGAAACAGGGATGGCTATGTTAGTGTTTGTGCAGCTCGTCGCATGCCCCCACGCATTGAAAGCGCATACAGGTACGGTGGTTGCAGAGCCATAAGTGCCTGCGGATATCCCAGAAACCTGATGCCCAATAGTGCTTCCCGTCGCATTAAGAGGGGCTTGGGCAGTATTGAACGTGCCTTGCTGCGCTGCGCACGTAACTGAGCTTGTGCCTTGTGAAAGTGAAAAGTTTGCTATTCCATAGGTGCAGGCAGCGGTTGCGAGGTTGCGAACAATGGTGCTGTTTTGCATCGTGTAAATTGGGTCGCTCTCTGCAGTGAGCCACGGGGCATTTGAAACGTTGGAAGCGTGTATTTTTGCGTTTATAATGAAGTTGCTGCTGTTTTTGCGCACAATCGTTGCATTGTCCAAATCATTGCTTGCATTTGTCGCCGTATATTGTGTGAAGCCCAGCGGATTGGAAGCAAGATAATATGTTGCATTCCCCCAGCTTTCATTGAATGCAATTACGCCTGTTGCTTGAGAGTAGTTTATGCCCAAGCCTGCGGATAATGCAGCCCTTGCTCTTGTGTTCGTGTAGTAGAGATTGCTGCCTTCTGAGACGTTATCTGTTGTTATTGCCTGCGAGGCTATATTCGAGCTATTCGTGAAAAATGCGAATTGCCCTGCCGTCCCATAGCCTGTTATGTTGCCGCTCCAGCTACAATTGCAACTACTTCCTCCGCTTCCATTACAGTTGCCGATGAAATTTGCAGCAATTACATTCCCCGTAAATATCGCATCTGAACCGTAGATTGTATACGTGCTCATGTTGAGGTCTGTCCGTACGGGATTGAAAAAGCCGCTTGCGTAGTTTGCGATGATGCCGCCATATTTGGCACTGTTGGCGCTATACGCAAGCAATAAAAACAAACAAAAAAAACCGAATGTTTTTTGCATGGGCTCACCTATTATCGCTTAGCTGTCGCACGGATATCCTCTGCATACGAAAGCAGCCCATAGAGAGAGCATAGGAGCAGCACAAGCCAAAGCAGGTGCTTAGTCTCTATTACGGGAGTAATCTCGGGAAGGTCTTGGTAGAGGGTGGTTGTGGTCTCATTTAGATTATAAATATTTACAATCTCCGTAGTGTAGTTCATGGGCTGAACTATTGTCCCTGTAGTTATTATTTGTGTGGCGTAAGGGAATTGGATTGAGTCGATAGCCACCCAAAAAGAGAGAACTAATAAAAGGACGCTTGCGGCTATTCCAAAAAAGGGTTTTTGCCCTAGCTCGGCCATCAATACCAAAATAACTATACCAATTCCAAAAAAAGCGAATATCTCGAAGAACACCGAGATTACCTCTTTTAGAAGAGCTTGCGCCTTTTGTTTCCACTGCCGTAAAGAAGGATTTTTGATTTTTTGTTGCCACCTCCGTAAAGAAGGCTTGCCGTATTTGAAGGTCGGCCGCTGTAAAGAAGGCTTTTTGATTTATTGTTGCCACCTCCGTAAAGAAGGCTTGCTGCGTTTGATTTATTGTCTCCATAAAGAAGGCTTTTTGATTTATTGTTGCCGTCTTGGAATATGAGTCGGTTCATCTGGTGACCCACAACGTAACGCTCGCGATTAGCGTATACTTTTCTACCTCCAAGCAGTGCTCTTGGCTGCGGTGCTTCTCTACGCATATTTAAGATAGGTGAGAGAATGGCATCTATTTTTTGCTTGAGTGCTGGGTTTTTTCTTCCTTGCTCTTTCTCAAGAGCCATTACCTCTTCTTCAATTTTTTGTACTTCGCGCTCCTGACGAAGCTTATTAAGCCGCTCTTGAGCCCTCATTTTACGCTTTTCCAGCTGCTGTTCTTTGCGCTCGTCTAGCTTGCGCTTTATTGACTGGTACGCCTCTAAAATTGGATTAGCTTTTTGTGGTTGAAGACTTGAAGAAGCCAATTCATCTTTTTTGTCTTCTTCCATGCTACCTTTTCTCCGCTTAGATTTAAAAGGGTTTGCTCGGTGCTTCCGCACCTCATCGCTACCCCCGTTCGTTGACGTGGCGCTAGTCTTACAGGATTTGGCTTACGAGGACCACGGGCACGATTATCAGGAGGGTGACTACCACTCCTGCAACCGTGGCGTTGGTGCCTGTTAGGCCTGCAGCAGAGACCATTTGCTGAGCAATTGGGACTGCTGCCCCGAAGATAAGGATTACGCTCAGAACAATGCCGATTATTACATTGACTATTCCTGCGCCATTGTTCTGGCCTATCCCTTTCTCCACGTCGGGTCTCTCTAACAGATTGTCCATGCAGGAGTAAATCAAAAACGAGTATTTAAAACCTACCCCCAGCGTCGCTTTTGGATGAGCTCCACTCGTCTTTGGCTTCTCTTGCGCAGCACCCCGTATTTTTGAAGCTCGCGGAGCACCTTATTCCTCTCTTCTTTGCGTATTCGGAGTTTGTGGGTAATGAGGGAGAGGACTTTTCGGCGTTGCAGCTCGCTTTGTATTGCTTGCTCTCGCATATATTGCTCAAGCGCATTTGCAAGTTTTTGGTATAAGAACGGAATTTTCACCATAAACTAACTCCCGAATCCTAGTTTGCGCATCGCTAGGTAGATGAGCACGCCCACAACAAGTGCAAGCAGGACAGCGAGCCATGGAATGAATATTATTGCAAGGATAGAGGCAGGGACAAGAACAGCTACTTTTCCATCTAGCCGAGTGCCTTGGAGCATTACGAAGACCGCAAAAAAAGCGAGGAATATAGCGCCTATGAGTGAGGGGTCTCCGAGAACTGAAGAGAAGCCTTGCCCGATGAACTCCTCGATGTATAGTTCTGCCATCAGGTATTACCTCTTATGAAGTTCGTTATCGCAAGAACTGTAAGAACATTCAGAAGCCCTAAAACAGGGTATTTAATGAATGGCTCTTGCACGGTCATCAAGAAGTCTAATGGCAAAATGAAAAAGTTCAGGATTGCCAATAAAATAAAAATAGGGATAACATAAATTGCAGAGAAGCTCTGAACGAGCACGAGGAGGCCCGCCGCCAAAATGAGGGCAGCGAATATTGCGCCGATTACCACGGTGTTATTAGTGCATATGGGGTCGTCTGCAGGGCAGGCTATTTTTGTTGGGGTGCTTCCCATCTCGATATACTGGATGGCAAGAGGCTTGTAGCCTAAAAAGTATAGGCTAGTCGCAATTGCAAACATGAGTATGATATATTCTGCGAATCTCATAGTTTTCCCTCATAAGAATTGCTTTGCGTAGAGTGCGGCTATAGTCGCCACCGTCGCAAACGTTGTTGCGATTATTGGCGTAATACATGCGCCGTTTATGCCCGCTGCGCAAACTATCTCTACACTTGGATTGAACAGGCTGAAGCCCCAGAGAACTGCCAGCCCTGCCAGACCAGCGCCGTCACCCACGTATTTGCTTGCGAAGCCTACTGCAAGCATGGCGCATACCACGGCGATGAGATAGAATACCCACCCAGCAATTGGCTGCGTCTCAATGAACAGTTCTCTTGCCTTGATGAACCCCATTGTCTCGTTTTGGTATTTGAATGTTTTTGAGAATGGCACATGTTCGGAGAAGTTTTTGTGTTTGAAATATGGATTTATCAGGTAGCTTCCTTGCGTGGTAATTGGGTATGTTATGATACCTCCAGACGGCTGCCCGCTTATGTTGTTTGAGTATACTGTAGTTTTGGTGCCATTCGGAAGAAGGCTAATTACCTCTAGCCCAAAGTACTCAAGGCTTGAGGAGTTGCTGCTGATTTGGAATGATATGTTAGTTTCGTTTGTGCTGAAGCTTGTTGTAGGCGTAAGCGAATACGAGATGTCTTCCCAAAGGTAATAGAAGTTCGGAAGTTTAAGGGGAGATTTTGCACTGCTTAGGCGGATATCTACAGAGGTTACTGCGGTGGGAGTAAAATCAAAGTTCATGGTGACGTAGCCAGCTTGCTCTATTGTCAGGCGATAAAGCACAAACGGTTGAAGATAGAGCACCGTATTCCCTGTAGAGTCGGTTATTCCTTGCTCGATTACAACGAATGCTGAAAAGAGCGGGCTGAAGCGATAGGCACTTACCTTTGCGCCTTCCACGGGTTGTCCGAATTCATCTGTTATTTTTATTGTGTAGTAAACTCCCAAGCCATTCTCTAAAGAGTAAGCGTTTATTGTAAAGTTGTTGGTGAGCCCAGAGAGAAACATCCTCTGCGGGTGCCCTTCGCAGATGAAGAAAGATTTTTTGAGCCCGGGACCGAGACTCGCCGACGGGATAACGTAGCCCCACGAGCTGTTTTTTAGAATGTTCGCAGTTGTGTTGGTGTAAATTTGTACCGTGAAGGTTTTCCGTACATCATTTGTCTCGTTAAAGCAGCGGTATTTTGCATCATACGTATTTAGGTTATATAGAAGTGTTACAACTCCCGTTGAGGTTATCCTGCCTTTTGCTACTACATCGCTCAAGCCATCGCGCTTTGCAGTTGCCATCCGTCCACGTTCGTATGGCATAGATATCCCATATTCATTTGCAGTATATTTGGTGCAGTTTGCTGTATTGGCAAAGTAGCAAGAGTATGCGCTTGTGTTGCTGCCAGCGGTATTGAAAAAAAGAAAAGTATATTTGTCGATGAAGAAAAAGTGCGATGGCTGCGAGATATTCTCATTGATAGTTAGGTTGCGGTCATCCTCTATGAGATATATGGTAGTTTTGTCTAGGTTTGCGAGCATTACATAGGTCTTATCTTCATAGCGTTCGAATATCCCAATAGATTGATTGATTTTGCCCACTGAGTATGCTTGCGAATCCAGAGTCTTGAGCACTGTTCGAGTATTCCCATCATAATACCCTAGGCGTATCGCTCCGCTTGAGTTTGGCTCTAAGTAGTACCATCCGCTAAGGTTGCTGGAGTTTGCTATTGTTTGCCAAGCTGGAGCGTAGTTCGATGGAAATTGCGCACCAACTTGGACGATGTTGTTTGAGCTTATGTTTTTGCGAAATAGCCCCGTGCCGTTTGGAAGAGGTACGGCGAAGAGATAGTAAGAGGAGTCTGTCAGGTTGAGTGTTGAGTAGTGTTTTGTTTGGGCATAGGTATATGGGTCGTAGTTGCTATTCGTGCGTGCGGTGCTATATGGGAAGCTGCTCGTACCTACAGCGAGAGTGCAAGATGAGAAGTTTGCAAGCATTACTTTGGTCGAATCAGATGCATTAAAGCTTAGGAGCACTGTCTGGTTTATCTCCCTTAGAGCAAGCATGAAGGTGCTTGTTGGCTGGAGAGTAGCGTTTGCTGCGCAGGTCACTGAATTGTTGGTGATTGTTTTTATTCGCATAGTGTAAGAGGTTCCATCATCTGTAAAGTAGAGGACGTTTAGCGACCCGTCAGCATCAAAAAACATGGCTTGTGGGCTTGCTAGTACGTTTTCGGTGGTGGTAGTAAGATTAAGTGTGTTGTTGTAGGTAGTGTAATCCATTGTGAAGGTAAGGAGGGAGGAATTCCTTGTGTAGTTTGGGTTGTCGCCAGCTACGCAGGATATATACCACGTGTGCGGGCCAGCAGAGGCGTTGACCTGAACAGAATTAGAGGAAGATGAATCCAAAATGCGATAATCTACGCTTCTGCCATCTAAGTAAGTAGTACAGTTGATGGGGTATAGATTTTGGGTGGAGTAATAGAGGATAGCGGTGTTGCCTTGAAGGATGGTGTTGTTCGCAGGTCCAACTGCGGTTACATTGAATTGGACTTCGAAGGTGCGGCTTGCGCTAGTAGTGTTATAGCTGATGTTTGAAGAATTATATGCGAATACGTACCACGAGTGCTGTCCGTAAGTGGTGGAGTAGGAATTGGTCAGGGTGGCGTTCGTGGTGGTGGTGTTGTTTGCGATTAGAACGCCATCAAGATAAAGAAGCACATTAACAGGCATGGCTTGGCTGGAATTTACCGAATAAGTAAAGTTGATTGTGTTGTTTGAGGTTATTGTTGCGTTGGTGGGAGAGAGCGAATATACCACGAAGTAAATTTCTGTTTCTCCGAGCGTGCCGTAGCCTGCCGTGCCGATGGCGTTGTAATATGTTTGATTGAAGAAAGTGTCTGGCACCGACGCGTTATAGAAAATAATAAAATCTATCTGCCCGTTGAACTGGCGGTCTGTTTCGCCAGAGCGGGCGGTTCTTCCAATATAATTATATGCCCCTGATGACTGCGACGGGGTATAGGTGTATGCTCCTGCCGCTGTGGAATTTGACGTGGTGTTGAACCCAAGAAGAATTGTGCCGCGGGTGTTTGAAAATCTTGAAAACACAAAATGCCAAACGTTTGTCGTTATGGCATCTGTATATAGCTTTGCTATTTGGGCGGAGCCAGTATCATGAAATGCTTCTAATTGCTTTGGCGTTTCAGCCATGTTAATATTTGTATCCACCCCATAATTGCTTGTGGTGGCGGTGAAACCAAATACTCTATCACCAATTCCAAGCGTTACTGGTCGGAGCCACGCAACCATCGTTAGGTTTGTTACGCCCGATAAGACACCAGATGGAACTGCAATGTAACCATTTAATGAATTGTCAAAATAAAAAGACCTGTTGCCAAACATAGCTATTGAACTTTGCGATGCTCCCGAACCGAGCGTTCCATTGAATTTACCCGTTAAAGAAACTGCAGTTGATGTTCCGTTCAATGTTCCATCATAACCTACAATCGCATTATAATATGTCCACACTTGATACTGGTCGAAGCTCGTTCTATTGCCCGTTTTTACATACATCGGCACTTGCGTCGTATTATTTGCCACTACATAGTCTGTGTAGTTATTCCAATATAAGTATAAGTCTGGCTGGCAGGTTGTCCATACTATTTGCTTTTGTCCGTCTATAGTAAAGCCTGAACTGCCATTTATTACTATTGGCGTTCCCGTGTCTACATTGGAGCAATTGATGAATGCTCTGAAGGCATAGCTACTATTCCACCATGGGTCGAGGTGAAGATAGACAGGCGCAATTCCATTTACTACGTCTTGCGGGCTTCCTGCATGAACGTATATATCATATTTGCCCGACGTGCCAATCCGTGTGCCATAGCGGAAGCGCACTTGGTATTTTGTCCCTTGCGTAAATTGAACGTTGTTAACTGTCCATACCTGATAGTTGCCAAAGCGGGTCTCTCGGAATAGGCTGCTTATGTCTCTCCAATCATAATACCAATTGTCTTTTGTTTGATATCCTATAATCCCATCATAAGAATAAGTGAGCGTGTAGTTATTCCCGTTTTGGCTGAAGGCATCAAAGCATGCTTTTATGTTGGTCTGATTGGTGGTATTTACGAGATATTTATAGGCGTTTTGCAGGTCGCCGAAGTCGCAGCTGGTCAGGTTTGCTGGCGCATAACTAACTACACCATAGAGCGTTATTACTCCTTGCGCCCGCCCGTAAATCGGCTCTTGGTATGGATGATTTACGTAATCCCATACATCCGCAGCGCCCCACGTAATCGGCTCAGAGAATACGAATGAAAAGTTGCCTGTAAATGGTGTTGGATTGTTGCTGGAGAAATTTACGTATTGAATGTGGCTTATTCCCTGCGAAAAGGCAGGATAGGCAGATATCTCATAGCCATTCGCTGCCCAATAAACTCTGTCCCCATCGATAGTCCAATTCGCTGCGTGCAAGTAGTTGCTGCCCAAAAGGAGAATCAAAAGAATGTAGGCGATGGAGAACTTCTGCATAGTCTGCCCTCCCGCCTTAGTAGTATCTCCCCACGCCCTCTTGTTGCGGAATCGCATAGTGGAAAAGACCTACAATGATGGCAAGAAGGATTATGAACGGAAGCATATATGCTAGCGAGACATTAATGGCGTAGTTTGGACTGGTTGGGTCGAGTCCTGATATTCCAGTTGTGATGAACTGCTCTAAGACTGGCAAGAATGAAAAATAAAGGATAATGGTGACTATGAAGCCGAGGAAGACTGGGAAAGTTATTTGTCCGTGCATCATCCGCCCGTTCTTATCTAACCGCATACTACTCCCCTCTCTCATTATTGCAGCTCAAAATATAAATCTTTTCTTTTTTCCTCCACTTGCTTTAAGTTGCTCTACTGTCGGGACAAGCCCACCCCTTGCAGCATACGCCCATACCTCGGGTCGCTTGATTACGCTTGGTGACGTGCCAGTGCCGTATCTGAGCTGAGACCTAGCAAGCGAGAGCAAATCTGAAAATACGGTTCGCACTCCTCGTGGCTGGAGAGTTATCTTGCGCCTGCGATTTTGCTCTGGTGCAAGCAGTCTTCTTACGTCTTGTCTTTCACTTTTGAGGAGAATTCTTACAGGTTGCCGTACTTTAAGCTGCGCCCTGACTTGCGTCTTTACTTGAGCCCGTGTTCTTACCTGAACTCGCGCCTGCGTTCTAGTCCGCACCTGCTCTTGAACTATGGCACTGGTTTTTAAGTGCGTCTGCTCTTGTGTAGAAGTTAATGCGCTGAGCTTCGTGGGCTGCAGTGCAATTACCTTTGTTTCCACTTTCTTGGGCTGTTTTGTTATTGTCTGGATATTTGAGGGGATGCCCACCGAGATTATGTTTTTTGTCTGGGTAGTTATTTTTGAGGTGCTGGCAGTTGCTGGAGCGATTACCATAGGCATGGCGCGAACGCTAGATATCGGTTGCACGGTTTGTATTTTTACGGAGGTTAGATATCTTTGTTTAGGTGTAGGAGTTGCACTTACTGCTGGTTTAGGAGTTGCAATTACTGCTTCGTCAACCAAGCCATAAAGATTCTGGAGGTATTTATTGGATGGGTTTTTTAATGCGCGTTCTATTCCGATAGCTCTTGCTTCGCTGAATAACGCCTCGCGCTTGGCAGTTAGGTATTCTTCTGCTGCTTTGCCAGTTAGGGTTCTTATTTTTCCAGAGCCGACCATAGGTATAGATTCAAGAGAACGCTTTGCTTCCATCTCTATGGCTTTTTGGAATATTGCCTCGCGCTTGGCAGTTAGGTATTCTTCTGCTGCTTTGCCAGTTAGGGTTCTTATTTTTCCAGAGCCAACCATAGGTATAGACTCAAGAGAACGCTTTGCTTCTATCTCCATGGCTTTTTGGACTATTGCCTTTAGTTGGGCAGCG
>Ga0308419_1000547_pt1 | contig 27040 bp, 27 predicted proteins | sample HotsprSampleMS50_FD_203674 | JGI IMG/M metagenome (GOLD analysis project Ga0308419, IMG submission 203674) | Hot spring phototrophic mat microbial communities from Mushroom Spring, Yellowstone National Park, Wyoming, United States - 20090730_MS50 ... | reverse complement strand
TACAGGGGGGTGGAGGAAAGGCATAGACAAAACTCGGAATCTGTTCCCATAATAGAAGCACCCTGCGGTGCAGGGTGCTTGAGATTCTAAGCGTAGAAAAAGGAGCAGGTCATGAAAAAGTTAGGCCTTATCGTCCTGGTGCTTCTCCTAAGCCTTTCCATGAGTCTTTTCGCCCAGAGCAAGATCGTTCTTAAGCTCGCACACCTCAATGCGCAGCAACCCTTTGAAATCCCCTCCGCCGCGATTGCAGCAGTATTCAAGTCTGCCGTAGAAGCCAACTCCAACGGCAGAATTGAAGTGCAGATCTACGACAGCGGTGTATTGGGAAAAGAACGGGAAACGATGCTTCAAGTACAGCAGAACATCGTACAGAGCTACATTGCCTCTACGGGCGGAATGTCTACCTTCTATCCCCTGATCGACGTAACCAACCTTCCCTTCGCATTCTCCAGCTACACGGTAGGGTACAAGGTGTACGATGGAGAGTTCGGCAAGGCCATGGCCGAAGACATTCGGCAGAAGACCAAATTGCGGGTCCTCGGCTTCGGGGAGTCGGGAGGATTTTTCATCTTCACCAATTCGAAGCGCCCCATTAAAAACCCCGATGACATGAAGGGCTTAAAAATACGGACGATGACCGTGCCCCTCCACCAGGAAATCATCAAGTCCCTCGGGGGGTCTCCCACCGCTATCGCTTGGGCAGAAGTGTACACTTCCCTCCAGACTGGTGTGGTGGATGGACAGATGAACCCCATCTCCATCATCAATATGGCGAAGTTCTACGAAGTGCAGAAGTACGCCACTCTTACCAACCACCTCTACGCCCCCTATGTGTGGGTGATGAGCGATACTTTCTACCAGAGCTTACCTGCGGATCTGCAGAAAGTAGTCTCCAACGCGGCCCAGGAAGCGCTCCTGGCGGGCCGGGGGCTGAGCCGCATCATTGATGCCACAGAGAAGGGTCTACCGGTTCTTCTTTCCAAAATGCAGGTGTATACCCCCACCCCGGCTGAGATGAAAGCCTTTAGGGACAAGACGATTCCTGCAGCCAAAGCCTTCATCGAAAAGCAGTACGGGAAAGAAGGAACTCAGTGGGTAGATCGTTTCCTGGCAGCCATCGAGAAAGCGGAACGGGAATAATTGGATTTCTTTCCCATGCAGCAGAATGGCGTGCAACGTTTCGCAGCGGTACTGAATCGTATCGCAGAGTTTGCCTGCGGGATTCTTCTGGGAAGCATGACCCTGACGGTGCTCGTCGGGGTCATTTTCCGATATGTTTTCTTGAGACCCCTCGGTTGGACAGAGGAACTCTCCCGATACCTGATGATCTGGACAGCCTCTTTGGCGATCTCGGTAGGGATTTACCGGGGGGAACACATCGGCCTCACTTTCGTCCCGGATCGTATCAAGGGAAAAGTGCCCGCATTGATTCTTTCCCTCGTGATAGACCTTCTAGTGTTCGGGTTTCTTTTTGTCCTTCTCTACTTCTCCATTCCCCTGGTACAACAGGGTAAGTTGCAGATCGCCCAATCCCTCCCCATCACCATGACTCTCCCCACCCTCTCGATACCCGTTTCCATGGCTTTAGCCCTGGTACAGCTATCGATCAAAATCATTCTTTCGTTTTCGGGGAAGGGTGTGCTGTTCGAAGAAAAAACCCACGTGGATATTTAGGGGTTCACCATGATCATCGCCGTTACCGTTGTGTTTTTCACCCTCCTCATACTGGGGGTGCCCATCGGCTTTACTCTGGGGATCGCAGGCATTGTTGGCCTGTACCTCAGTTCCCTGAATACCTCCCTCCTGTCGATGGCTCCCCTCCAGTACTTCTCCGGCTTGGACATGTTCACCCTCCTGGCTATGCCCTTCTTCATCCTGGCCGGGGAAATCATGAACCGAACGGGTATCACCGAGCGATTGGTCCGGTTTGCCAATATTCTCGTGGGTCACCTGCGGGGAGGATTGGCCCACGCGAACATTCTGGCTAGTGTGTTCTTTGCCGGTATGACAGGAGCAGCGGTATCGGACACCGCAGCCATCGGTACAATGCTGATCCCCGCCATGGAAAAGGACGGGTACGATCTGGACTTTTCCGCTGCAGTTACCGCTGCTTCCTCCATCATTGGCCCCACCATCCCTCCCTCCAACATGATGGTGATCTACGGATCCCTCATGAACGTTTCCATCGCGGGGCTCTTTGCCGCCGGGTTCATTCCAGGACTCCTCCTGGCAGCTTTTCTCATGATCATATCCGGGATCATTTCAGCCAAACGGGGCTATCCCAAATCCCGACGCAGCACCTTGAAAGAGATGCTTATTGGCTTCAAAGATGCCCTCATCCCTCTCCTCATGCCGGTCATCATTCTGGGCGGAATCCTTTCCGGGATCTTTACCCCAACGGAAGCCGCTGCGGTAGCGGTAGCTTATGCGGTGATCATCGGATTTTTCGTTCTGAAAAGTCTCTCCATCCGGGACATTCCCGAGATGCTCATCAAAACAGCCCGAATCACCGGTGTGGTGTTCCTCATCATCGGCACGGCCTCGATCCTGAGTTGGATTCTCTCCTTCGCACAGCTTCCTCAGAAGATTGCCCAGATGATGCTTTCCATCACCCACGAACCCAAACTCGTTCTCCTCATGATCCTGATCCTCATGTTGATCGTGGGGTTATTCATGGATATTGCGGCAGCGCTCATCATCCTGGGGCCCATTCTTCATCCCATTGCAGTGAGCCTTGGGTACGCACCCATCCATTTCGGGATCATCATGGTTCTTTCCCTCAACATAGCCCTGATGACCCCTCCGGTCGGAGCCTGTTTGTTCGTGGCCTGTAGCATTTCGGGTTTAAAATTATCCGAACTAAGCAAAGCAATCTTTCCTTTTATCATCGTAGAGGTGATCGTCCTATTCATCGTAGCCTATGTACCAGAGATCAGTCTCTTTTTCCCCACCCTGTTGGGATTCTAAGTTTCTCCGGGAGGTGCGTGATGGGAATGGACACACGAGGACTCTCCGTTGCCTTTTTCAATGAAGGGGATGTCATCTTCCGACAGGGAGACCCGGGAGATGTCATGTACATCCTCGTCTCCGGAGCCGTCGAATTACGCATCAAGGTAGAAAAAGGAGAGAAACTCCTGAAATGTGTGGATACACCCCATGACTTCTTCGGTGAGATGGCTCTGGTGGACGGGAGCCCTCGTTCCGCTACCGCCATCGCCGTCAAACCAACCAAGCTGATTGTGGTAGATGAAGCTCAATTCGAAAAGATCGTGCTGACCAATGGGAAATTCGCCTGGAAGATCATTCAGGTACTGTCCCAGCGAATCCGTAATTCAAACCTGCAGATCTCGGAACTGATAGAACTGGGCCTGCGGGATCGGGTTCAAAGAGGAATGACGGACTATGCCCTGAAGTTTGGGGAAAAGATCTATACGGGAGGATTGAAGATCCCGATCCAAGGATTGAAAGAATGGCTCAATACCCGTCTGGGCATCGCCCTGACGGACATTGACTCTGTGCTTTTCCGCCTATTGAAGGACGAAACGATTTCCTACGCCCCCACCAGCACGAAAACGAAGGATTACATCGTCCTGAGTGAAGAGTTCATTCGAGCCAACAATCGACGTTCATAGGGTGGGAACCGCATCGTCTCCATGGTGAACGGTATTCCGCAGCCACTCCAAGTACCGTTCCGAGCCGCCCGTGATCCTGAGAAAGATCAATTCCGGCACCTCGTAGGGATGGATCTCCTTCAAAAGGAACTTGATCTTTTCCAGCCTAGATTCTAAAGTTTTCACCAGTAGAATGCATTCCGTATCGAAGTGCACCTGACCTTTCCACCAGTAGAGGGTGCTGGCATCCCTTATGATCTGCACGCAAGCTGCCGCATGGTTCTCTACCAAAGCACGCGCAAGGGTTTCAGCGGCTTCCGCAGGAGAAGAAATGATGGCTAGACCGTAATCTTCTTCCATACGCACCTCCTACTCCATATTGTAATGCATGAGAGTGGATTCTTCAAAAAAAAGAGGTTCTTGCACCTGTACCGTCGTGCAAGAACCTCCACCAAAAAGTTCTCCTAGAGTAAAGGAGGAGGAAACCTCTAGGAGCCACCCCATATCCTTCACTTCTACTACATGTAAAACAATAGATTCTTTCCAAAGTAACAGGAACTCTTGGTAAAAAAACGATTTTTTTGTATATTGATACCGGTTGATGGGATTGACCCATCGAAACCTATAAGCATTACTGGGAGGAACCAGATGTTCGAAAAAAATTATGCTTTGGAGTCTGTTATTGCGCGAGAACGCAGCCTTCTACGAAATGTGTACCTCTGGATGAGCCTGGGTCTTGCCCTCACCGGCGTGGTGGCTCTAGGAATCGCTTCGAATCCACGGCTAGTGATCGGTCTTGCCTCGAATCCCCTTCTATTCTTTGGAGTCATCCTCGCGGAAGTGGGTTTAGTGATGTACCTCTCTGCCCGCATCCAGGCGATGAGTGCGGGGGCCGCTACCATTGCCTTTGCCGCCTACGCAGCCCTAAACGGAGTTTCCCTTTCCCTGGTGTTCCTAGCCTATACGGGAACGAGCATCGCATCTGCCTTTTTCATCACCGCCGGTACCTTTGGCGCCATGAGCCTCTATGCGATTACCACCAAACGAGATCTTTCCGGAATCGGGAACTACCTAATGATGGGATTGTTGGGACTCGTCATCGCTTCCATCGTAAACATCTTTCTCCGCAGTTCCGGAATGGAATGGATGATCTCGGTAGTTGGAGTCCTGTTGTTCGTGGGTCTCACTGCCTATGACACCCAAATCATAAAGAACTGGAACCAGCAGGCTGCATACACTGCGGATGAGTCGATCTTCATCCGCATTTCCATCATCGGCGCATTGAAGCTGTACCTCGATTTCATCAACCTCTTCCTCTTTTTCCTCCGACTGTTCGGAAGAAACAGGGAATAGTGAGGTTACGAAAAGGTATGTTCGGCCGGATAGGAGACATTCTACGATCCTACCTTCATTGGGAAGAAGATTTTCTGTACGGTCGAGATTTCGAAGAAGCATGGGAGGAACTGAATCAGTTCCTCCTTCACTCTGATGAACCTTTCTACAGAAGACCCCGGGCAGAACCGCTACGGGGTAATTACACGAACCGAGATTCTTCCTATGGTTCGTATCGAACCTACACCCGAGCCCATCGTCCTGAACCCGCAAGACCGGATCCTCAGGAACATCTGCGGCAGGATTACGCCAACCTGGAACTTCCCTTCAAAAGCGACCTTGAAACAGTGAAAAAGCAGTACAAGTCTCTCCTACGAAAATACCATCCCGACAGATTTGCGCAAGATCCTGAAAAGTACCGGTACGCTACGGAAGTGACTAAAAAACTGAACGAATCCTTCCACCGGATCAAGGAGTATCACGAACACAGGAGCTGAACCCCTGCCGAAAGGGGACCTTCTTCCCGGAGGGATCCCGCTTGTACACACCAAAGTCCGTAAGCTGTTCCACAATGACTCTGGGCAATACGGGCCCTTCCACACAGAGCCGAATACCAGTAGGATCACAGGTGCAACTTCCACAGATTCCCACCCCACACTTCATGTACCGTTCCATGAGGAACTCGTAATCCACCTTGTCCAGCAGGGGGCGAAGGTTATATAGCATCATCTCCGGTCCAGCCGCATAGACGAAATCGAAAACTTCCTGCTTCAGGAGTTCCCGTACCCTATCGACGGCAGTTTTTTTATCCCGGTCTTCCAACACCTCGATGGATCGTACAGGAAGGGAGGCAAAGCGATCGGAGAACAGGAGTTCTCCTGCGGTTCGGGCTCCGTTCACCACGGTTACCTCGGCTCCGGCCCCTAGCAGGGTTCGGGCAAGGAAATGTAAGGGAGCGGTTCCGCACCCTCCACCCACTAGAAGTACCCGGCCTGCTCGGATGGAAAAGGGGTTCCCGTAGGGACCGCGGAGGGAAAGAAGGTCTCCGACGCCCTTTTCCTGGAACCTGCGGGTAAAGGGCCCTGCCACCTTGATGGTGAATCCTAGCTGAAGTACCCCTTCCGGAGTCCTTTCCGCCTCGGATACCGAGATCGGCTTCTCTCCCCCCTGGTAATCCGTCAACATGAAAAACTGCCCTGGCAGCGGAGGTGATTCTTGCCGATACCCATCCAGTTCCACATAGAGGGTCTTTGCCGAAACGCCTTCTTCTTTCACCCGAGAGATAGGTTCGGTAATTCTTCCGGGAAGGAAGGGGCCCCGTGTATGTAGGTGTGGGGAAGAAGAAAGAAGAGTAGAAGAAGTGTTCACCCGGGGAAGTTCGGTGATGTCACACGTCCGGTCCTTCCCCTCTCGAAGGGCCTTTTCCCCTTTAGAGATTCGGGGAAGGGCATCCACGGAAGGGAACCCCTCGGTTTCCAGAAAACGGAGGATCCCCTGGTTTATCTCTTCGATCACTCGAATCCCCTTTTGCCAGAGGGCTGAACCTACTCCCACGAGGGAGGCACCCGCCATAAGCATCTCCACGGCATCCAGTCCTGTGGAAACTCCCCCCATACCCACGATGGGGATCTTTACCCGTCGGGCGCAATCGTACACGATTTTCAGGGCAATGGGTTTGATAGCGGAGCCTGAGACTCCCCCATAGGTAGGATGGAGGATGGGTTTTCTGGCAAAGGGATCGATCAGGAGCCCGGGCCCCACCGTGTTGATGAGGGTCAACCCATCCGCCCCTGACTGCTCGGCGGCCAGTGCAATGGAAGGAATATCCATCGCGTTGGGGGACAGTTTGGCCAGTACGGGAAGGCGGGAGACTTTCTTCACAGCTTCCACGATCACCGCTACCATCTCCTTCGAAGAGGAGAGGGGAATCCCATACTCGTCCATCACGTTGGGACAGGAAAGGTTCAGTTCGATGAAGGTAGCGGCGCTGTCGTTCACCCGGCGAGCCAATTCCGCGAAATCCTCCTTGTTGGTGGCGAAGAGGCTTACCAGGATAGGGGCGCCGGTTTGTTCCACGAACCGGTTCACCTCCGCTAGTCCTTCCTCGATTCCAGGATTGCAGAGCCCCATGCTGTTCAGGATGCCAGCCCCATACTCAGCCACTACCGGCCCCTCATGCCCGGGCCTGGGCTCCAGGGAAAGGCTCTTGGAGGTGACCAGTCCATACCCATTGCTTAGGGCGTACCGTAACGAGCCAGCACTCATCCCCAGGATGCCTGCCGGAAGCACCAGGGGAGAGGGAAGATCCTTACCGAAAAATTTAGTCTTAAGGGTTGGTTTCATCAACTGGGAGCATAGGGGAGGTATGGGGATCTGTCAATATGAGAGTTTATTTCTCTGTTTCCGTCATCCCTTTGACAAACAGCTTCTGCATGGAAATTACCACTAACACAGGAGGGAGCATAGCCAGAATCGTAGTAGCCATGATGATCTGCCATTCCGCTTGTTGGTCTCCTACCGCGAGCATTCGGTTGATACCGATCAGAAGGGTGTAGTATTTCTCTTCCGTCGTAATCAACAAAGGCCAGAGGTATTGATTCCAGCCATAGAGGAATTGAATGACAAACATCGCAGCAATTGAAGTTTTTGTCATGGGGACGAGAATTTGCAGGAAAAACCGCATCGGACTGGAACCGTCCATCTGAGCAGCCTCTACAATTTCCCGTGGAATAGTTTTGAAGAATTGGCGGAAAAGGAATACCCCCGTAGCGGACACCATCATGGGAAGGATCAGTCCTGCGTACGAGTTTAGCATTCCCAAGTCAGAAATGACTTTATAGGAGGGCATGATGCGCACCTCAATGGGAAGCATCAAGGTAATAAACACGGACCAGAAAAAGAAGCTTTGTCCCGGGAACTTGAAAAACACAAGGGCAAAGGCGGCTAGTAGAGAGATAACGATTTTTCCGATACTGATTCCCATAGCCATGATGAAACTGTTTTTCATCATTACTCCTACTGCGCTGCCCAAATTTTTCGATCCTTCGAAAATAGCCTGTACGTAATTGGAGAAAAATAGTAACCCTGGGCGAATGGGCATGGGCGCTTGAGTAATGGAGGCAAGATCATGAGTAGATGCCACAAATGCGATATACACGGGGAACATAATGATGAAGACTCCCGTAACTAACACAACATGTCGAATAAAGGTTCGCAGCGGGTTTCGTTCGATCATGGGGCCCTCCGTTTAATATTCTACCTTTCGTTCTACGAACCGAAATTGGAGCACTGTTAATACAATCACAATTATCATTAGGATAACCGATTGCGCTGAGGAAGATCCTAAATCCAGACCGAGGTATCCATCTTTGTACACTTTGTACACCATGATATTCGTAGCTTGACCTGGCCCCCCTTGCGTCACCTGGTGGATAATTCCAAAGGTTTCGAAGAACGAGAAAATGATGTTCATGACTAAAAGATAAAAGGTTGTAGGAGACAGAAGGGGAAATATCACTTTCCAAAATCTACGTGTAGGTCCCGCTCCGTCGATTGCGGCGGCTTCGACCAACGTATTGGGAATGTTTTGAAGACCCGCTATAAAAAACAAAAAATTGTATGAAATCTGTTTCCATGAAGCTGCTAGCACCACAAGAGCAAAGGCCTGGATGGGATCCAACAGATAGTTCCAGGTAACGCCCATTTGCCTCAATAACCATGCCACTACCCCTACGGTGGGATTGAACAAGAACATCCACAATACACCCGCTACAACTGGTGCTACCGCATAGGGCCAAATAATGAGGGTTTTATATACCAATTCTCCCTTGTAAACATGGGAAGCGCTCATTGCCAAAAACAGGGAAACTGTAAGAGCCGTGCCTGCCACAAAAAAACTGAAGGTGAAACTTATACCCACAGAACTAAGGTATTCCGGATTTTTAAACAAGTTTTCAAAGTTCTCGAATCCCACAAACTCCTTCGAAATACCGAAAGGATCTTGCATGAACATCGATTGCATCAATGCTTGCCCTGCTGGCCAAAAGAAAAACACCACAATGATGATCATCTGAGGTAACAACAACAGATAGGGAAGAAGAATCCCTTTGAATACTGCCTTCTGTATCCGCATAGGTAGTCCCCCTCTAGGCTAAAAAAGAGGCGCACGCTCCACCTGCGTGCGCCCCTGCGTATCTGGTGATGGCTATAGACTCACCGGTTGACCCTTTCAAACTGGCGTAGAAGTTCATTGCCTTTTCGAACGGCATCATCCAGACCCTTTTTAGCGGTAACTTTGCCGGCCAGAATATCTTCGAAGGTTTCATCCAGCAGTTCCCGTACTTGAGGCATGTACCCAAAACGGATTCCCTTGGAGTTGGGTGTTGGCGGCTTTAGGTTGATTTGAAGAACCGAGATATCTGTCCCTGGATTCTTATCGTAAAATCCCTGTTTCTTGGTAAGCTCGTACGCGGCCTTCGTGATAGGCAGGTAGCCGGTGAACTGGTGCCAATCAGCCTGTACTTCGGGTTTAGACAGATAGCTGAAGAAACGTGCCACTCCCTTGTACTCTGCGTCTTTTCTGCCGTTCATCACCCAGAGACTTGCCCCCCCAATGATGGTGTTCTGGGGAGCACCGGGAACATCCGGCCAATAGGGAAGCATGGATACCCCAAACTCGAACTTGCAGGTGCCTACGAATCCCGCATATCCGGCAGAGGATTCGGTGTACATAGCCACCTCTTCACTGGAGAAAAGAACGTTGCCCTTGTTAGTTCTTCCCCCGTACACAAAGATTTTTTCTTTCTGCCAGTCGGCTAACTGCTGGATATGGCGAACCTGCAGGGGCCCATTAAAGGTAAACTCTGTACCTAATCCGCCGAATCCATTCTCTAAGGTGCCAAAAGGAACATTATGCCAGGCGCTGAAGTTTTCTAGATGGATCCAGCTCATCCAGGCAGTGGAGAACCCCCCTTTGTATCCCGCTTGTACCAGTTTCCGGGCATATTCCGCCACTTCGGGCCAAGTTTTGGGAGGCTTGTTGGGATCCAGCCCTGCTTTTTTGAAGGCTTCCTTGTTGTAGTACAGCACGGGAGTGGAACTATTGAAGGGAAGAGAAAGCATCCGACCATCACTGGTGGTGTAGTACCCCGTCACCGCAGGAAGGTACACCGAAGGATCGAAGGGCTCCCGTGTTTCCGCCATCAATTGATACACCGGTTTGATGGCTCCTTTCGCAGACATCATGGTGGCCGTACCCACCTCGTACACCTGCAGGATGTGGGGTGGTTTCCCGGCCCGGAAAGCGGCAATACCTGCCGTCATCGTGTCATAGTAACTCCCTTTGTAAACCGGGATCACTTTATACTCAGACTGGCTCCGGTTAAAATCCTCACATACGGCCACCACTTTTTCCCCTAACCGCCCCCCATGGGCATGCCAGAACTCTACCTCTATTGGCGCGGCGAATAGAGGTAGACTCATGAGAAAGAACAAGATTCCCCAACCAACTCGTTTCATACAAACCTCCTCTTATAACTAATTTGATCGTTTATGATCTAATCTTATTACTGATTGAGCATTTTTGCAACTCTTTTATCATTTTAGGGAAGAATCATGCATTTCTCGGGATTCACAAAAAGGGTAATTTCTTCCCCTTCCTGCTTTTTCAGATCGTAGGGAACCTGAACCCGAAGCATCGTGTTATCGATAGTGACAAAGATGTAGAGGAAATTCCCCAAGTAAGCCCGGTACGCGATGGTCCCCTTTAATACATTTTCTCGATCCGACGGTGCACTCTGGAGAACCTCTATTTCCTCAGGTCGGATAGAAGCTTGAACGGTTTGTACCGAAAAATCCTGAAACGAATCGGACAAGGTGCATCGGATTCGCCCAAAATCTGTTTGGAGGTAGGCGACATTTGTCTCCCGATGTACTTCGGACAGGGTACCTGGGATGAAATTAGTGGTTCCAATGAAATCGGCAACGAATCGGTTAGCAGGCCGTTTATAAATATCTTCCGGCTGACCGACCTGTACCACTTTTCCGCCTTCCATTACCGCGATGCGATCGGAAATTACCATCGCTTCCGCTTGGTCATGGGTTACATACACTGCCGTGATATGCATCCTACGAACAAGACTTTTAATTTCAAACCTCATCCGTTCCCGGAGCTTTGCATCCAGATTGCTTAGGGGCTCATCCAAGAGTAACACCTTTGGATGCCGGACTAACGCCCTCGCTAAGGCTACACGTTGCTGTTGCCCTCCACTCAACTGCCCAGGGTACCGTTTTTCCATCCCCGAAAGACCTACCGCTGCCAATGCCTCGGTTACTTTCTCCTGGATCACGCTTCTGGGTAATTTTTGTATTTTCAATCCATAGGCAACATTGTCAAACACCCTCAGGTGAGGCCAGATAGCATAGTTTTGAAATACCATCCCGATTTCTCTCTGGGAAGGAGGAACAAAACCTTGAGAAAACAGAGGCTTGCCATCGATGATTACATCCCCACCCTCCGGTTTCTCGAGTCCTGCGATGCATCGTAAGGTGGTGGTTTTCCCGCAGCCACTGGGACCGAGAAGGGTAAGAATTTCGCCTCGGTTGATTTCCAGATTCACATGGTCCACTGCGACGGTGTGTCCAAAACGCTTGTATAGATTCTCGATTTTGATAAACATCTAGTACCTCCCTCCAGAGGAACCCCATGCGGCTCCCAGGATTCCTCCCCCAATTTTTGAAACGATCAGCAATAGGATAAAAATGATGACGATCATAAAGAAGGCCATCGCTCCAGCAATTCCAAACTCCATCCCGCGATGCCAATTCAGATAAATCCCGATCGGCAAGGTTTCCCATCCGCCCCGGTACAGGAAGATAGCCGTGGAAATCTCCTGAAAAGCCATGATAAAAAACATGACCACCCCTACAAACACTCCCTTCAATAGAAGCGGTAACGATATAGTAAAAAAAGTATAGAGTTTGGTTGCTCCCGAAACCTCCGCCGCCTCCTCGAGAGAGATGTCCAGCTGAAGATAGGAAGCATGGGCCATTCGGAGGAAATAGGGAAGTCTTCGAACAAAGAGGGATAGAGGCATAATGATCCAATGAGTAGCCAGAGGTATGCCTTCCCAAAAGGCAAGGAGGTAACTTACTCCGAGAGCGATACCCGGGAAGGCTAACATCAGGGTGATAATAAAATCCAGCGCTTCCTTTCCTGGGGTATGTGTCCGGGTAATGAGATACGCCGCAGGCAAGCCGAAGATAATTCCAAAGAGTAAAGCGGTTCCGCTGAACAAGAGGGAATTTTTAAGTAACCCGGGTGTTTCGATGAAAATAAGTTTGAAATTTTCCAGCGTCCAATAGGTAGGGAAGGGTTCCAGCACCCATCTTCTGGAAAATGCAGATAACCCAAGCACAATCGGAATAAGTAACACAAGAAGAGCTATAATGAACATGTATACATACGAGCCTACCTTGAGAAGAATACCTGGCTGAATAATCCTTCCTTCTAGTGTAGTTCCCTTGGAGAGAGAAGTGTACTTTTTCCTTTCTACCCAGTATTTAGAAGCCAAAAACAGAGTTACACAAATTACGGCGGACACTACTACCGATACAATCCCCATGTATTTCCGATGCATGTCGGTAAAATGATAGGCGATATTGATGTAGGAAATGGAGGGAAGATAGTCAACCTGTCCGAAAATCAAGGGAGTGAGCCAATCGGTAAAGGGCCAAAGAAACACGAGGACCGCTCCTGCAAGATAATTCGGAGTTGCAAGGGGAAGGGTGATGGTAAAAAATCTTTTAAAACCATTCGCTCCCTCCACCTCCGAGGCTTCCTCCAAAGAAGGGTCTATGTTGGTAAAACCTGCCGAAAGGCTCAGCACGATAAATGGAAGAAGATGAAGGGACTGGACGAACACCAGACCGTGGAGACCGTAGAGAAAGTTGATAGGCTTACTGACAATTCCCCAGTCGGTAAGAAGAAGGTTGATCACTCCCATCTTCCCAAAAAGAACGATGAGGGCAAAGGCTCCAGCGTATGCGGGAAGCACGATCGGTAAAAGGATCAAAGCAGTAAAGAGAACCTTTCCCTTCAATCGGTATCGGGAAATGATGTAGGCAAGGGGAAGCCCGACGAGGGTTGTGACAATGAGCACCAGTAAACTGAGAAACAAGGTGTTTCCAAAGGTCTTAAGATAGTAGGGATCCTTAAAAAAATCTACATAGTTTTTTATCCCATAAGTCTGGGTTTCCGCAATTTTAAAACTTTCGATTATTAGGAAGGATAGAGGATACAGGATAAAAAGGGCAACCACTGCCCAAAGCATGATGGAAAGTACGAGATTGCTTTTTTGCATGGTTAAAGTTCCTTCTGTCTGCCTAACTTAAATAAAGAAGCCCGGGAAATCTTAAGTTTCTCCCGGGCTCTGAAATTGGGTTGTTACCTGGAGGACACTAGAAGCTGTCTAGCCTCTGTGGCCGTGAGACGCGCAGCGGCGTAATCTCCCTCATAGGCGAAAAGCTTCCTGGCTTCTTGAATCTTGGCTTCTGCGCTAGCAACGTTTCTACCCCTTCGTTTTGCCGTGTTGATTTCACCCTCCACTTCCTCGATCAGGGCAAGACTGCTTTTCAATTCCCGCCACTTTCGATAGATTTCATATTCGTAGTATCGATTAACCTCATCCCAGCGTTTGGTGGCCAATTCCAAATCATAATTGATAAAGCCTACCTTCAAGTCCCAGAACGAATCCACTCCCAACGCATCCCGGGCATGTTTCGCCATGGTGACGCCTTCCTTTTCCAGGGTAGAAAACTTGATATCCATACGGGCAGGGAAATACCGACCTTCCAGCACGTATTTCTGCCCTTCTACGCTGAAAAGCCAATCGAGGAATATTTTCGCATTGGCTTCATTGGGCGCCCCTTTCAGTAAACCAACGGATTCCGGTACCAAGATCGTTTTATCCGGTAAGAGATCCCGAACAGGATACCCATCGGCCCGCGCGCTCATGGCATTCATTTGCGGCTGGGCGATTCCAATGGGCACCTCCCCCCGACTGACCATGTGGGTAGTGTCTACGCTTCCCGTAGAGAAACGATCCAATTGGGCAGCCAGGTATCGCTGGTATGCCCACCCTTCCTTTTCCCCCATGGATTGCAGAATAATCTCTATCACTTCATGCTGAGTACCGGATGCGTAGGGGAGGGTCTGCACGATGTATCCCCTATAGATGGGGTTCAGAAGATCCTGCCAAGTTTTAGGAACAGGTAATTGCAGCGCTCGGAGAACCCTTTCATTGTATAAGTTGGTTACGATCCAGGGTGAAAAGCAGGTCCAGATGAACCGTTCATCCTTCACCTTCATGCCACCCCACCGTTCCGGGATCTTGTCCCAATCTTTGGGTTTATAGGGTACCAGCAGTCCCTCCCGCTCCATAACTTCAAAAGCTGGGGCTCCAGCGCCCAGGAATACATCCGCATCGGGTTTACCCTTCCACGCTCTCACTTTATCTACACACACGGGCCATCCACCGGGACGGATGAAGGTTATCTCAATTTCTTTTCCGTAGGTTCTTTTATAGAAATCTTTGAACCCCTTCATCAAACTGTCGGACAACTCCTTGTACACTGGGCCGACCCATCCCACCTTTTCTTTTTGGGCGAACACCTCTCCCGGAAGCATGAGCAGTGTCGCTACCATGCAAACTAAGAAGATTTTCTTTAACATGCTACCCTCCTACACATAGAGAATTACAAAAAAAGCATAAACCCTGATCTTGCGGCTGTCAAATAAGAAATAGGTTATGCGACTGATCCTTATCGGGAGTAGGATAGCCCTACTTCACAGTCCTTCCGCCAACCACCGGTACAGGAGCAGGTTGAACCCCAGGAAGGAAAAATTGTAGAAAAAATCCTCCACCGGGATGGTGATGACCCTGAACCCTAAGATCGCTCTCGGATTGTAGAGAACCACCGGTAAGCCGGTCAGGATGCCGTTCACGATGAGGAACGCGAGGAAGGAAAAGAGGAAGTACTCCCATGTGTGGGAAGACTGAAGAAGAGAAGGCTTTACCGTCAGGGTAAGAACCAGAAAAGCTGCACAGGAAAAGAAGGCTAATCGTGTGTATCCTCGCTTCAGGTTCAAGAGACCTGCCAGAAGAAACACTCCTACCAGGATCCAGAATGCGACGGTAGGCAGAGGCAGGAGTTTCTCGGAGAGACAAAGCCGAAAGATCCAATAGACGAACAAGCAGGCGTAGGGAATACAGAAAAAGAAAAGCACCTCACCCAATGGAAGGCCCTTCAGTACGCCCTTCCCGGCATAGGAGCGGTTGAAGCTCCAGTGCCCTTGAGCGGTAACGATGATATCCCAGACCAGATACACCGTAGCGGTGATCCCAATGGCTGGCCATACAGAGGGCCACTCCCTATAAAAGGCGATGCGAGGATGGAAGGAAAACAGTAGGGGAAATAGAATGGATAGAACGTTCAATATCAGATAGAGATTCATTCCACACCCTCCTTTTCCTCTTCCTCGGTTTCCTCGATCCCGTACTCTTTCAATTTTCGATGGAGAGTTTTCCGGCCGATTCCCAACACTTCGGCGGTTTTGGATTTGTTCCCCCGGAAATAGCTCAAGTTCGCCTGGATAATTTCCCTCTCCGCCTCCGAGAGGGGTGTACCGAGGGATATTTTCACGTAGTTTTCATCGGCACCGCTTCGGAGAAAGGGCGGCAGGTCATCCAGAGTGATGTACTGCCCCTTGCAGAGCACCACCGCACTTTCAATAGAATTCCGTAGTTCCCGGACGTTTCCCGGCCAGGAGTAGTTGTACAGGGCGGCCCTCGCCTTGGGATCGATTCCCTCGATCTGTTTACCGTTTTCCCTGGCAAACTCTTTCAGAAAGGCCGCCACCAATAGGGGAATGTCTTCTTTTCGTTCCCGGAGGGGAGGGATATGGATGTTCACGACGTTCAGGCGGTAGTAGAGGTCTTCCCGGAATCTCCCGGAAGCGATCTCGGCTTTCAGGTCCTTGTTGGTAGCGGAAATGATTCGGACATCTACCTCGATGGTTTCCTCTCCTCCCACCCGTTCGAACTTTTTTTCCTGCAGAACCCGAAGGATCTTGATCTGTACACTCTGGTTGATCTCTCCGATTTCATCGAGAAAAATCGTTCCTGTGTGGGCCAGCTCGAATCGACCCCGTTTTCTGGAAATGGCTCCCGTGAAGGCCCCTTTCTCATGCCCGAAGAGTTCGCTTTCCAGAAGGGTCTCTGTAAGAGCCGCGCAGTGTACCTTGATGAAAGGCTTATCCTTCCGGTTGGAAAGGTTGTGGATGGCATCGGCAATCAATTCTTTCCCGACCCCACTCTCCCCCGTGATGAGCACCGAGGCCTTTGTGGGCGCCACCTGACGGACGATCTCGTAGATCTTCCGCATGGCAGGGCTCACTCCGATGATGTTGGAGAACCCTCGCTTCTTCTCCAGTTCCTCCTGCATCGCCCGATGCTGGAGAACCAGCTCCCGATTGGAGAGGGCCCGCTTCACCAGGAGGGACAGTCGATCCAGGTTGATCGGTTTTGTGAGAAAGTCGTACGCTCCGTCCCGCATGGCTTTCACAGCCGATTCGATGGTTCCATGCCCTGTTAGAATGATAACGGGTACAGTGGGCTGCTCTGCCGTGATCCTGCGAAGGAGTTCTTCCCCCGAAAGCTTGGGCATCTTTAGATCGGTAATCACCAGGTCGATTTCCTCCTCCTGGAAGATCCGCCAAGCGGCTTCCCCATCTTCCGCAAGGAATGTTTTATACCCATCCAGTTCGAGGGCCTGCCCCAGGCCTTCCCTTATGTTCTTCTCGTCGTCCGCAATAAGGATATGGAACTTCATGTCACGACTCCCTCGCTCACCTCTTGCCTGTAATCGATCAACTGCCGTTCCGGTTGCGGTACGGGGAACTTGATGGTAAAGGTTGTCCCTTTGCCGGGTTCCGAATCGACCGTGATTTCTCCCTGATGTTCCTTGACGATCTTGTACACAATCGTCAAGCCCAGCCCCGATCCAAACTCCTTCGTAGTGAAGTAGGGTTCGAATATTTTGTCCAGGTATTCCGGAGGTATTCCGATTCCCGTATCGGTCACCTGTAACCGCACGTAATCCCCCTTTCTCTCCGTGCGAATGGTCAGCACCCCCCCTTCGGGCATGGCTCCCAGGGCATTCTTCACGAGGTTCAGGACAGCCTGCTTGATATATTTTTCATCCAGGAGGAGTTTTGGCAAGCCTTCCGCCAACTCCACATTCAGTTTCACGTCCCCCTGGGCTGTCTCCACCTCTACGAACTTCACCATATCCCGCAGGATCCCATTGAGATCCCGTAGTTCCAGATGGGCGTCCATGGGGCGAACGGCAAAGAGAAAGTCCACCACGATCTTGTTCAGCCTCTCCACTTCTTCGGTCACCACCTCCAAATGTTTCATGACGGCCCGCTTTCCTACCCTACCCTTGCCCTGGAGGGACTTCTTGATCAACTGGATATGGATGCCGATCGCTCCGAGGGGATTCTTGATTTCGTGCGCCACACCCGCTGCCAGGGTAGTTAGGGAAGCAAGGCTTTCAGCCCTCCGGAGGCGGATCTCCTTTGCTCGTTTTTCCGTCACATCCTCGATGTGAAACAGATTCCCCTGGATCTTCCCGTTCCGTACTAGGGGGAGAACGGAGCAGGAAAGGGTTCTGGTTTCCCCTCCCAACCGGATGGAAAACTCCCGATCCCGTACGGTTTCTTGACGTTCCAGTACGGACCGGACGAAATCGGCAATTTCCATGTCCGCAATGACTGACCATACTTTCCGTTCGTAGACTTCCGCTACGGAAACGAAGGGGATCAACCGCTCGGCGGATTTATTGTACAGTACCAATCGGTTCTCCGTATCCGTTACCATGATCCCATCCGTCATGGACTCCAGCACCACCTCCAACCGTTCGTTCTCTTGAGCCAGATCAGATACCAGCTTGTGGATCTGCTGGATGTCGAGTTTTTCGATTTTTTCCAGTGCCTTCTGGATGAACTTACGCATGGCCCCTCCGCATGTGAATGAAGAGCCGTTCTCCGAGAAGCAGGGGATGTACGTTCAGGACTTCGAGGGATTCCACAGATTTTCGGATCAGGAGGATCCATTTTTCCATCTGGGACAACGAGGGGGAATAGGGGACATCCGTAAGGGATCTGTTTCGAAGGATCTCCTGCAAGAGGGTCACAAGTTCCTGCAGAAAAATACGGAACTTCTCCCTGTCCTGGAAAAGATCCATCGCGATCTCCGCGGGCAGTTCCCCCTCCTCTTCCCAGGCACTTTTCAAGAACTGTACCACATACCCCCGCAAAGCACTGGGTTTGACCCCCTGGAACAGGAGAAAGAATGACTCCAAATCAGGATACTCGACAGCTTCCACCTTGAAGATGCGTTCCAACACCTCCCGAGCCGAAGGCCCGATTCGTGGGTGAAAGGTATAGGTCCGCACGCGAGATAATATCGTAGGAATGATGGCATTTCGGCGGCTGGTGGTAAGGATGAGATACACCGAAGAAGGGGGTTCTTCCAGGAGTTTCAGCAGGGCATTCCGAGATGCGTCCAAAAGCCGGTCTGCATTCTCCAGAATGATCACCTTCGTGGTCTCATTTCCTGTGAGGTGCGCCCAGGAGGCTACCCTTCGGACCATCCCTACGGGCACAGATACTACCGAGATAGAATCCTCCACCTTCCGCACGAGGGTAATCGTCTCTTCCAATCTCTTGTTCAACTTTTCGGGAGCAGGTAAGGGAGTTCCATGGGGCCCCAGTTCGAAGACGAGTTCCTCAAGCCTCCCTAAGAAGGGGGTGATCTTCGAAAGTCTCGACTCCTCCCCTTCCCACAAAAGTGCGTCGAAACGGCGGGTGAGTTTCCGAACCGACCGCGCAAAGAGGTATCGACCCGAGAGGTTCTGAGTCCGGGACAAGGTATCGCAGCAGGCAGCTACCTCGGCAGTGAAGTACCTGCCTCCCAGGAGAACCGTATTGGGGGCGAGGAGCAAGCGGTGGGATTCACAGGACTTACAGGGGCAGTTCCACTCACCCCTACCCTCCTCACAGCTCAATACCCTAGCCAGTTCCAATGCAGTGGAAAGTTTTCCTGCATACGGCTGGCCTACAAAGAGAAGGGAGGGAGGCAGGGTTCCTCCCGCAAGATCCTGTTTCAGTCTGTCCACCACTTCAGTTTGACTAAGGATATTCTCGAACATGCAGTTACACCCACCGGGAAGGGAGGTTGCGGAAAAGGGAATGGGACAGGGGGAGAAGAAACCGGGCGATCCAACTCTCCTGTAACAACGCCTTCGCGTCGAAGATCGGCTGGATCCGTAACACCCAGAGGAGAAGCAGGATGAGGATCAAGCCCTCCCCTATCCCCAGAAAAAGACCCAGTGCTTTGTCCAGGTTCTGGAGATGGAGGGATTCGATGAATCCTCGAAATAGTTTCTCGATGATCTTCAGAAGCACATACACGAGGAGAAACACTCCCAGGAAAGCGACTACACTCCCCCATCCAGGGAGGTGAAGCTTCTGTTCCACCACCGGGGCAACGGAAGGGCCGAAAAAGTACCCCGCTCCCAGCCCCAGCGCCACCGCACCGATGGAAAACACCTCACCTACGAACCCTCGAAGCATTCCCCGCAGGCTTAAAAAGAGAAGAAGAATACCGAATATGACGTCTAACGTGTTCCATTCCATGGGATCTGTCCTAGTTCCTCCTGTATCACCCGTACGATCCTTTCCGCTGCCCCCCGAACATCCAGACGCCGCAAGCTGGCTCGTAGATCCTCCGAAGTGTGCCTATCCCACAGGGAACGTACCTCGGAAAGGAATCGTTCCTTCGGTATCGGTTCATCATAGAGCGCTTTTGCCCATCCGTGCAACTCGAACAGACGGGCGTTTCGCACCTGGTCCCCCCGGGTTCCCGTTCCTCGCAAGGGGATAAGAAGCATCGGCTTGCAGAGGGCTGCCTGTTCCCAGAGGGTACCGGCACCCGCACGGGAAACCACCAAATCGGCCGAGGCCAACACATGGGGAAGTTCCCCCTTGAAATACCCCTTTGCCACGTATCCCTCCAGGCGGGAGAACTCCTCTAGCTCCGGGGTCTCCGTATGGAGGGGTCCCACCTGGTGTACCACCTGAAAATCCTTTACCAATTCCTCTAGACTCGACCATACCAGGCGGTTGATTTCCATCGCACCCTGGCTGCCTCCCAGTACGAGAAGAATCGGCTTTCCCTCCCTTAACCCCAAAAGTCGCCTTCCCACCTCCGGGCTGCCCTGGAAGATCTCCTCCCGAACGGGGTTTCCGGTGACTACCAGCTTGGATCGGTACCGAATAGGGTACTTTTCCACCGATTCGGGGAAGGGCACCAACAGTTTCCGCGCAACGGGCAAGGCGAGTCGGGTCGCCAGCCCAGGATCCATATCGGATTCGTGGGAAATTACCGGGATTCGGAGCACAAAGGCCGCCAGAACCGGCGGAACCGAAACGAACCCCCCCTTGGAGAAAAGAAGGTGCGGCTTGAGGCGTTGCAACCGATAGAGGGATGCAACTATTCCACCCGCCACCCGAAACAGATCCGTAAAATTTTTCAAAGAAAACTCCCGCCGGAACTTCCCTGCCGGAATACCAATGAACGGCACCCCTTCCTCCTCCACCAGGGATCGTTCCACCCCTTTTTTCGAACCTATCCACGCCACCTCGTAGGGACCCCTCTTCCGTAGGTGGGAAAGAATAGCCAACCCCGGATACACGTGTCCTCCGGTTCCCCCGCCCGTAAAGAGGACCCTAGGTCTATCGCTCGCCATCTCTTGAGTTTCCATACGTATCCTTCGTATAATGCCCCATACGGGTTAGATTGTGCAACCGGAACGCTACAGGTTCGCAGGCATGCCAAGGAGTTTCTGTATGAAAAAACGGATCCTGGTGGTGGATGACGAACCGGACATCCTGGAACTGGTTCGGTTCAATCTCGAAAAGGAAGGCTTTGAAGTCAAAACCGTACAGAATGGGGAAGAAGCTCTTCGGTGGGTGAATCGCCTGGTACCCGATTGTATTATCCTGGATCTGATGCTTCCCGGATTGGATGGACTGGAAGTGTGCAGGCGGATCAAAGGATCCGAAACCCTTCGTTCCATTCCTATCCTCATGCTCACGGCAAAAGCCGAAGAAACGGACACAGTGATCGGCCTGGAGGTAGGGGCGGACGATTACATCACCAAACCCTTCAGTCCCAAAATTCTCGTTGCTCGAGTTCGGGCTGCCTTGCGGAGGCACACAGACCCCACCCCTTTTCCCCGTACCCTATCGGTGGGGGGCATCGAAATAGACCTGGACCAACACCAGGTAAAGGTAGACGGGCAACCGGTAGAGCTGTCCGCCACCGAGTTTGCCCTTCTGGAACTCCTCGCTCGTAAACCGGGGTGGGTGTTCAGTCGGGCCCAGATCATCGATGCCATTAAAGGAAAAGACTATCCGGTCACCGAACGGTCCGTCGATGTACAGATCCTCTCTTTACGGAGAAAACTTTTAACCCGGAAGAGTTGCATCGTCACGGTTCGGGGGGTGGGCTACAAACTGGAACCGGATGCAAGTGAAACGTAGTCTCCATCGGTACCTCTATACAGCGTTTACCCTCTTCATGGCCTTGACCGTACTGGGGATTCTCCTGGTATATTCCATCCGGCCTTCCCTGGTGGGGGGACTGATCCTACAGGGTGTTCTGTTCATCCTGCTGAACAGCCTTCTCCTCCTCTCCCTGCTGAAAGAATGGGAAAGACCCTTGACCCAGATTCTGCGGGTAGCCGAGCGGTATGCGCAGGGGGATCTGGAACCGAGCCTCCGCATTCAACACCCCTACGAGCTTCGGGTACTCGGTGAGACTCTCTCCTGGATGGCAATGGAACTGAAGAACCGAATCGATACCATTGCCTTACAGCGGAATGAATTGGAGGGAATCCTTAAGGGGATGTCGGAGGCGGTGATCCTTCTCGATGGAGAAGACCGGATCAAACAGATGAACCATGCAGCGGAAACCCTCACGAGGCTTTCGGCTCGTGAATGTGTGGGGAAGAAACTTTCCGATGCGATCCCTATCGATGACCTACATCGGTTCATTCAATCCCTTCGGCAATCGGAGGATATCCAGGAACAGACCCTGGTGTTTCCTCTGGAAGGCAAGAATCGCTACCTCCAGGCACACGGAAGCCTCGTCTCTTCCGCCAAAGAAGGGGAACCGAACCTTCTATTGGTGCTGAACGACGTCACCCGCATCAAGCAACTGGAAGAAATAAGAAAAGAATTCGTCGCTAACGTGTCCCATGAGCTCCGCACCCCCATTACATCGATCCTCGGATTCGTGGAAACCCTGAAGGAAGGGGCGCTGCAGGATCCGGAACAATCGGTGCGGTTCCTCTCCATTATCGAGAGTCAAACTCTCAGGCTCCACGCTCTTATCGAGGACCTTTTGAGTCTATCCCGTCTGGAACAGGCAGAAACGAAGATTCGTAAGGAGTGGGTCTCTCTTCAGGAGATCTTTTCCGAGGTTCAAACCTTAACAGGGATCAGAGCGGACGAGAAAAGGATCCTGCTCCGGTTCGAAATCCTTCCGGGTACCCCAGAGGCCGTGTATGCGAATCCCCTCCTGATCGTACAAGCCTTGGTGAACCTGGTGGACAACGCCGTCAAATACAGCGATCTGGAAAGCGAGGTGACGGTGAGTGCCCAATCCCGCGATGGTGAGCTCTGTTTCTCCGTAACGGATACAGGGCCGGGCATCCCAGAGGAGGAACAGGGCAGGATCTTCGAGCGATTCTATCGGATCGACAAGACCCGCAGTCGTTCCCTGGGTGGAACAGGTCTAGGGCTAGCCATCGTGAAGCATATCGCCCTCGCCCATGGGGGGAGGGTAACCCTTCAAAGCACCCCTGGAGAGGGAAGTACTTTCACCTTGTGCCTTCCCGGTGCTTCATCTTCTGGGACGCCCTGAAGGCCCCAGAGGAAAGGTATCTGCCACTACCTGGTTCCTTCCCCGGTTTTTGGCCACGTACATGGCACGGTCGCATCTATTGATCCACATGTCCCGGGTTTCACCCATCCGGTATTCCGCTACCCCCATGGAAGCAGTGATCTGTATCGCTTGGGAGTTGCACTCAATGGTGTAGGTTTGCACTGTTTTACGGAACCGTTCCGCGATCTTCGCCGCATGGTTCAACCGGGTATTGGGAAGAACCACAAAGAACTCTTCCCCTCCGTACCGTCCGGCAATGTCGTACTTTCGGAGGTTGCCCAAAAGCCAATTCCCGATCATCCGGATCACATCGTCTCCGCACTGGTGTCCGTAGTTGTCATTGATGTTCTTGAAGTGGTCGATGTCGATCATGATCCCGCTCAAGGGGGTACCTGTCCTGAGGGTTCGCTCGATTTCCGCATCCACCGCATTGAACAGGGTGATCCGGTTCAGGAGACCGGAAAGGGCATCGTGCCGTGCGATCCGTTCCAATTCCCGGTTGGCCCGCACCAGTTCCTCGTTCACCCGTTCGATGTCTTCGAAAGCTCGTTTCAGCTTCCGGTTCTGCTCCATGATTTTTGCAGTCAGTTCTTCCTCTTGTTTCACGGCCTTGCGGAGGAACTCCCGTTCCTCGACCAGTTGAACCTGCCTCCGATACCGTATCCCGGCAGCCTGAATCCTCAAAGTCAGTTCCTCATCCGAAATAGGAAGATGCAGAATGTCATCCACCCCTTCTTCCAGCAGTATTTTTTCCGGGGCCTCGGTAGCCACAAGGAGTTGAATCGGAGTCAGAAAAAACCGTTTCCTAATGGTTCGAGCAAACTCTTCCCAGGACTCTTCTCCTATGTGGAGAAGTACGATACCCGCCGGTTTGTCCGGCGGAATTTCCTTTAGGGTTTCCTCCGCTTCTTCGATCGAAAAGAGCGCGGTGATCTTGAACTCTTTTGCAGAAAGAAGGTTTCGCAATCTACTACCGAGAGTGTCTACTTTTTCTATTACGAGGAGCGGTATGGGCTTCACCTTCCGATTCCTCACTCACTTTATGTACTGCACGAAAACTTGCATTGCTCCTATGACCGCGCCTAGAATCCCTCCAAATACATTGATCCACATCAGGTGCCGGGATATGACGGAAAGGAGCAATTCCTCCACTTCCCGTATATCCAACTCGTCGATCCGCTTAGCTACCAGATCTTCTATATCAAGGGCTTTCAGGATAACGGGCAATTTTGCACTGAGTATATCGAATAAGGTGCGGCTAAGGAAGAGGTCAAGATCGCTTTTTTCTTCCCGCCTCAGAGGGAAAAGTTCTCCTATAGTCTTCTCGCCTACTACCGTTTTCGGCACTTCCCACATCCTTCGAAAGACACTTACAAGCCCTTCCCCTCTCGGGGAGAAAGATGTGCCTGGCTGCCCTTCTCCCTCTTTCGGAAAAAACCAGGCCTGGATCAACTCGAGGGTTCGGGGCGTGAGTTCCCCTCGAGGAATCCCTGAAAGCTGGGACACCCAGATTCCAAGCGGTACATCTGCCTCTCCCCTGATGAGAAAAATCGATTGTACTATCTGCACAAGCCCCTTCTCTATCCCCTCCTCGAGGGTCATCCAGACACCGTCGATCCATTCTTTCCCCGCTTTTTCGTACAGAATCTGTACCGGTTGCTCGAGGAGTCTTTCCAGTTCCTCTTCGATCCCGTGCAGTATCTTTTCCTTCACGAGGACATCGTCCTTAAGCCGTTGGATGGCTTGAATCACATCCTCCACGATATAGGGCATGCGTTCCTCCAGGGCCCGGTCGTACTGCCCTGCGGTGATCAGGAGGCGTTGAAAAAAGGATAGTTCGGAAAGGATGTCCCTCAGGAGGAAACGCCCTTCGATTTCCAGTTGTTTTTTCACTTCCGGGGTGCGGAGGAACTCCATAAGGAAGGAACTTGCCTTTGGGTAGATCGGGTCCAGGATCGAGCGGATTCTATCGGAAGGCAAATCCCCTCCCAATAGTTCCTTTAGGGTAACTCCTTCCTGTACTTTTTCCTGTACCGCTCGCCGCACCCGATGGATGAATCGTCGAGTTCCTTCCGATTCCTGGAACCTCCGAAGAATCTCCCAAGGCACTGAGGCAGGAACTGGGATCTCCCAGACGGACTCGAGAGCTTCCTCCAATAGGTTGCGAAAGGGTGGCTTCGGAAGGGACGTCTTCGAAAAGGGTGTTACCAAGGCTTCCCTTACCGCTGTACGGAGGAAGGAAACACCGATTTCCCGTACCGGAAGGGGAACGGCATCCACAAGCTTTCTGATAGGGGTCGAGAAGAGCCGGTCGGAGAGATCAGACAGTCGCTCATACACCCGATTCTGGAAAACAGGATCTTCCAGCCGTTTCCGAAAAGCTCCCTCGGTCAGCAGTTCCCTCGATACCATCCGAGCGATACTGCGGGACAACTGGTACCTTTGCCTGGGAATGACGCCGGGTGTGAAGGGGACTCGAAAGGGCCCTATCCGATATTCGGTAAGGGGACGAAAGAGCATTCGAATGGCGATAGCGTTGGTTACATACCCAATGAGGGCTCCCAGAAGAATGGGGAGTACTATATCCAGGAGGTGAGGATACGGCATAACCTGCGGTTAACCGCTCTGGGTGCTACGGGCAGCTTTCTCGGCTTCCGCTTTCGTGTCGAAAAACTTGAGGTAACTTCCGAACACCCATCCCCGAACTCCCTCGGAGGAAATCTCGTACCAGTAGTCGGTCTTGCCTTCGATCGTTTCGGGATAGGCCGTTCGGGAAAGGACTTCCGCAATGGAAGAGTTCCTGAGATGCGCCACCACCTCCCCATCGGCAGAAGGCTTCTTTCGGACCCGCAGATAGGGGGAAACCACCACTCCCCAATTGGCCTTTACAGTAAGCACAGGGGTGGGAGGGAGTTCCACCTTCACGGGGGCAGGTTTCCTGGTACAGCCGATGGGTACTAGGAGGGTGGCCACCCCTAAAATTACACCTATCTTCTTCCAAAGTGTGAACCCTTTTTTACCGGTTTTTTCCCACATAGCCTACGATTTCCCTTGAATTCTTCCCCCATTGAGGAGAAATTCAATCTGTATATATGCGAATTATATCCGGTTTCAGCCTCTTTGCCATCCTAGTATCGGCAGGTACCGCCTTTTCCCTCGATATTTCCTCCTCGATTTCTAGCAGGGCTACTCTAACCGTGTCCCGTATGGAAGGGTTCGACTACAAAACTCAAGGGGGAAACTCCCTGGAGCTTGGAACCCTCCTCGAATGGGGGTCCTGTGCGATTACCGGGATTCTCGGTGTGCATGGCACCGAAGCTTCGAATCTTGGGGGCGGATGGGGGTACCGGGGGTATGAAGGGGTCCACCTGCGGCTACAGGGCGAGTTCCCCCTTTCTCCCCTCTCGGCGGGGGGAGGTACAGCGCCAGTCGGTACCAACGGCACCTCCCGTGTGCGGGCCAGTACTAATGGCACCTCCGCTGTGCGAGCCGGTGTGGGTGGAGGCAGTGGAGGGTTCTTTTCCCGGTATCGGGAAACGGATCAAGTAATTTTCTACCCCTCGGTGTACGCGTTTTTGTTCCTCGACGCACCTACCGGAAGTCCTAAAGTGCGGGTTCGGTACACCTTCCCCTTCGAATGGTACTTCCGGAAGGACCTGGCCACCTCCTTTTCTTTCGGTCTTTCCATCGGGGTCCTATACACCTGGACAGGCCCCAGAGAGGGGGACAAATGAACCGCGCATACGGTCTCCCTACCCTCCTTCGAGGGATAACCTCTTCTAGCATAACGGCCCTACTCTCCTGGAACCCCCTGAAGGTCATCTACCGCCTCTTCACCCGTACTCTAGGCGCTAAAGTTTTTTCAACCTTCCTCCTTTGCCCTTTCCTCCTTTCCTGCAGCCTGGATCCAGACCCCGGGGAACGGTACGCCCTCGTGTACGGGGTGGCACAGTATGTAAAACCGCTCAACAAACTGAAATACAGTGCAGACGATGCCATTGCGGTGGGGAACCTTCTAACGTCACG